>OBZC01000674.1_pt1 | contig 34506 bp, 31 predicted proteins | sample 1538231 | NCBI WGS metagenome assembly OBZC01 (sample SAMEA2580225, study PRJEB22360) | human gut metagenome | biome: human gut; feature: human-associated habitat; material: faeces | place: Denmark | collected 2008/2010 | reverse complement strand
GTAGGGAGGGGGGAGTCGAAACACCCCTCCCTGCCTCTGGCCCGCGCGGAGCGCAAGCCATTTGACCGAAAGAAAAAACTTAATCCGCGCCACCAGCGCGAGAACCATTTACCCTCTGCAAGCCTCCACAAACGCATCAAACAACCCCTGCTGCGCCGGGTCTGCATCGCTGAGCCACTCCGGATGCCACTGGACGCCGAGGCAGAAACGTGCGTCCGGCTTTTCCAGCGCTTCCACGATGCCGTCCTCGCTGAGGGCGGCGACCTCCAATCCGGGGGCGGTGCGGTCGGCGGCCTGATGATGCTGGCTGTTCACGAGGACGGTGTCCTGCCCCAGCAGGCGGGAGAGCAGAGTACCCTGCCGCACCGTGACGGTGTGGACTTTCGCCCAGTGGTCGTTGTGGGGGACGTGCTCGAAGGGCTTGATGTCCTGATACAGGGTGCCGCCCAGCACGGCGTTCATCACCTGAATGCCCCGGCAGATGCCCAGCACCGGCCTGTCCGCGGCGAGGAAAGCCCGCAGCAGCTTCGGTTCGGCGGCATCCCGCAGAAGATTCGGCTCACCGCAGGCGGGGATGCGCTCCTGCCCATAAAAAGCGGGGTCCATGTCACCGCCGCCCGGGAGCAGCAGACCGTCACAGGTCAGCGCCTCGGCCACGGCGGCGTCCGGGTCAGAAAGCCCTACCCAGTGCACCTCGGCCCCGGCCCGGGCCAGACTTTCCAGATATTTCGACTGCGCGGTGGTAAGCTCCGGGTCGGTGCTCATCCGGGGCATGGCGATGCTGATAGACATATAGACTATCCTTTCTGTCCTCTCCCTTTGGGAGAGCCTCTTTCGGAACAAAACAAAAACCCAGAACCATCGGTTCTGGGTTTTGTGGCGGAAAGATGGGGATTCGAACCCCAGAACGCTTTTGACACGTTACACGATTTCCAGTCGTGCGCCTTAGACCAACTCAGCCATCTTTCCACATCTTCAGTTTTCACCGCTTCAGGCCGTGGCCCTCAGCGCTCCACTATAATACCTGAAAGAAGGTCTTTTGTCAAGCTTTTTTTCAAAAAAGTTTGTATTTTTTCAAAAATGACGAAGCAGCGAATGCGGTGGAGCCGAGAGCGTCGAAAAAGCTCTTGACGCAGGCGCGAAACGGGACTATGATGAGGGCAGAGAGTATGCAGGGCGCAGAAGCTCCGCGAAAGACAAGGAAAATCAGGAGGAAAAACAGATGAATTATTCAGATGTTTTGGCCAATGCCCGCCAGTGCATCGGCAAATACTGCAAGGCCTGCCCCGTGTGCAACGGCGTGGCCTGCAAGAACCAGATTCCCGGCCCCGGTGCAAAGGGCGTGGGCGACACGGCCATCCGCAATTATAATAAGTGGGCCGACATCCGGGTGAACATGGACACCCTGTGCGAGAACGGCACCCCCGACACCCACGTCGAGCTGTTTGGCCGCAGCTTTAAGTATCCCTTCTTCGCCGGCCCGGTGGGCGCAGTGAACCTCCACTACTCCGATACCTACACCGACATGACCTACAACGACGTGCTGGTGCGGGCCTGCGCCGAGAGCGGCATCGCCGCCTTCACCGGCGACGGCACCAACCCCGACGTCATGACCATGGCCACCAAGGCCATCGGCAATGCCGACGGCTGCGGCGTGCCCACCATCAAGCCGTGGAACATCGACACCATCAAGGAGAAGATGGCGCAGGCCAAAGCCAGCGGCTGTTTTGCCGTGGCCATGGATGTGGACGCCGCCGGCCTGCCCTTCCTCAAGAACATGACCCCTCCGGCAGGCAGCAAGAGCGTGGCCGAGCTGGCCGAGATCGTTAAGCTGGCCGAGCGGCCCTTCATCGTCAAGGGCGTCATGACCGTCAAGGGCGCGCTGAAGGCCAAGGAGGCCGGTGCCGCTGCCATCGTGGTGTCCAACCACGGCGGCCGCGTCCTCGACCAGTGCCCCGCTACCGCCGAGGTCCTGCCTGAGATCGCCGCCGCTCTCAAGGGCACCGGCGTCAAGGTCCTCGTGGACGGCGGCATCCGCACCGGCGTCGATGTCTTCAAGGCGCTAGCTCTGGGTGCCGATGGCGTCCTCATCTGCCGCCCCTTCGTCACGGCTGTCTACGGCGGCGGCGAGGAAGGCGTCAAGTGCTACATCGACAAGCTGGCCGGTGAGCTGGCCGACACCATGCAGATGTGCGGTGCGCACTCCATCAGCGAGATCACCCGCGAGATGGTGCGCATCTAAAGGGAAAACTATACTCTTTTGCGCGCCAAAAGAGTACCAGAAAAGCGCCCGCTGCTTCCGAAGCGCGGGAGGCACGGCCAAGGGGCTGCTCGCCCCTTGGAACCCCAAAGAAGTAGACAAACCCCTGAAAATCGGGAGATTCCCGCCTGCGGCGTGAAGATCTCTTTCCGATTTTTCAGGGGTTTGTTGATTTGCGGCGCTGCCGAAACAGAAGATTCTGCGGTTTATTGCAAAAGTAGATGAAATATGATATGATGAAATCGGTGGTGGTCAGCGAAGGCGGAGATAACTGAAATTATAGAGGAATCTATCATGATTACATTAAAACAATATACAAATGAGGAAGAACAAATCCTTGGCATGGAGTTTGAGATTCGGAAAGATAAGGCCCTTTAAGATTTTATAAAAGGGATAAAGATGTAAGACGATGAAAAAAGAAGAATACATGCCCGGAGTAAATCGAATAAATACATATACGGATTCTCGATTTTCGAAAAAAGTTCTGAATCAACATGGAGCATTTCTTATTGAAGATGAACCGTATGAAGTGGAAATTGTATCAAAAACAGATGCAATTATAAGAGGAAAGAACCCAAATTTCTATGAGAGTGTAATAGAAAATTTTCGATTCTACGCTGAGCATATTACGAACTTTTGGGATGAATCGAATAATCTTGTGAAAACATATCCTACGGTAGAATTGGTAAGAATTTCCATGGCAGAAATTCAGCCTTCACAATTTTATGTGGATGAAATCAAGAAGCGAGCCGTAAGTGATTTTGTTTACACAGAAGAAGATTTGGTGATTCCGCTTGTGAAGTGGGAAGGTCGCAATGTTTCTGTGGATGGTCATACCCGGTTGTTTGTGGCGGCTGAAAAAGGAATCCAAAATGTGTATGGATTTTATACAAAGGCGGACGATTATGTCAGAGATTTTGCGGCAGAATCTATCAGGCGAAATATTGTATCCCCTTATCAACTGATTGAAGTAAAACATAGAGATTATGAAAAGCTCTGGTTTGCGTTCTGCGATGAATACTTTTCGGGAAAATAAGTAAGAAAAAGCGGCATCTTCCATCCAAACAGGAAGATGCCGCTTTGCGGTTCAAGTTTACTTCAGAGTCCCATCCAGCACCTGCTGATAGTACCACGGTTTCGGGGCGTGGAAGGTCTTGCCGCTGAGGAACTCGAAATCGGGCTGATTGAAGTGAGGCATGGTCAGCTCCCACGCGCAGAGGGCCTGATACTTCAGCTTCAGCTCGCGGTTGGCGGTGTTGTTGCCGTACTTGCTGTCGCCGAGGATGGGGCAGCCGATGCTGGCCATGTGGGCGCGGATCTGGTGGGTGCGGCCGGTGATGAGCCGCACCTTCAGCAGGGCCAGACGGCCCGAGACGGCGATGGTCTCATACTGAGTCTCCACATCCTTCGCGCCGGGCTGCTTGTCCTCCACGATCTTGACGATGCCGCGGTCGGCGTCCTTGAGCAGATAGCCGCCGAGGGTGGCGTCCGGGGGCGTAGGACGGCCAAAGGTGACGCAGAGGTAGGTCTTTTTCACCTCGCGGCTTTTGATGGCGGCGAGGAACAGCTCCTCGGCCTCGGGGGTCTTGGCGATGATGACAAGGCCGCTGGTGCCGGTGTCGAGACGGTGGCAGAGGGCGGGGGTATAGATGTCGTTCTCCTTATACTCGCCCTGCTGGCTGAGGTAGAGCAGAGCGCGGTTGAGCAGGGTGTCGTCGTCCGGGCCGTCCACAGCGAGGCCGGCGGGCTTGTTGACGATGAGGATCTGAGGGCAGTCGTAGACCACCTGTGCCGGGCCGCGGGCGTTCTTCCACGCTGGGCCTTCCACCCGCCTGTCGGCGTCCAGCACATCGTCGAGGATGAACAGCTTGATCTCATCGCCCGCCATGACACGGGTGGAGAGGGGCTGCTTTTTGCCGTTGAGCTTGATCTTGTTTTCGCGCAGGGCCTTGTTCAGCCGACCGGGGTTCAGCGCGGGGAACTGCTGCATCAGATAGTTGTCCAGCCGGGTGGGGGCGAGACATTTTACTTTCAATATTTTCACGGAAGTTTCCTCTCTAAGGTTAAGAATGAGTTAAGATTTGCTTTTATTGTAGCGAATCCAACTTCTTGCGTCAAGTTGGGAGTTTACTTTTTCCCAAAACAAGTGTATACTGTGCCAGTGCAAAACAAGTTAGGCATGAAATACCTATTATAGAGAGGGAAGAAGGTATCGATATGAAGAACGATAAGAAACGGATGCTCCTTGCAGGCGTTCTGGCGCTGAGTGTTCTGACCGGCTGCAGCTCTGCCAGCGCGGCCAGCGCCACCAGCAGTATGGCCGCTTCGATGGCTGCGGCCAGCCCTGCCGCCAGTAGTGAGGTCGTCTCCCAGCCCGAAACGGCGGAGGGCGTCGTCCTGCCCATCGCTCAAGGCAGTCTGGAAGAGATAAAGACCGGCTCCTATCAGTTCGCGGCGGACATCACGAGCGTGGATGCCAAAAAGCACCAGATGGACATGACGGTCTATGCCTACGACAGCTACCGGGCCGAAGACATCGACGGGCTGGAAGCAGGCAAGGCCATCCGCATCCATCCGGACGGGGCCGTGGAGGCACAGGACCTGACCGTCGAGAGCATCGAGCGGAACGAGGAAACAGGCATCGTTTCCATTAACGGCGGCATCGAGCAGGGCGGCGTGGACCTGTGGCGCAGCAATGACGTCTACCGCACCGTCACCTACGACGATTACCCGGTCTACTATATGGTAGGCGAGCTTGTCCTGCCGATGGATGAGAACATCACCCTCAGCGACAGCTCTTCCGGTGTGGACGCTGCATCGGTGGAGACCAACGGCACCAACGGCGTGGCCAGCGCCGTCGGTGCGGATCTGGACAGCTGGACGGAGTACAACACCACCGTCTCCACGACCGACGGCAAGGTGAGCAATATCCTCCGCATCTGGGTGCCGTAAGGGGAGTTTTTTGTAAAACCCGTTGACAAATGGCCTGACTATGCTATAATCTGAAATGAGCGCAGAGGAGCAGGGTGCCCCTTTGCGTGTGAACGGAAATTATGGCAAATGGCAAGGATGGGGCCAGAAGGATGTGTGCCGCCGCCCAGAGAGAACGCCCTTGGCTGAAAGGCGTTCCGGCAGAGCATTTTTTACGCCACCCCGGAGCTTCCGGCGAAACGAACCGGACGCTGCGCAGCGTTACAGCGCACAAAGCGGCAGAGGCCCGGCGGGCTTTTCTGCAATTTGGGTGGTACCACGGAGCTTTTCAGACAGCCTTCGTCCCTTTTCGGGATGAGGGCTGTTTTTTGTTTTTTGTCAGCCTGCCATAACAAACTGCGTCCGGAGGAGGACGCCGATACACGAGGAGAGATAAAAACTATGCAATGGACCGGTTTGAACGAACTGCGTGACAAGTACCTTACCTTCTTTGAGGGCAAGGGCCATCTGCGTCTGGACAGCTTCCCGCTCGTCCCGAAGAACGACCCCAGCCTGCTGCTCATCAACAGCGGCATGGCCCCCATGAAGAAGTGGTTCCTCGCTCAGGAGGAGCCTCCCCGCCACCGCGTGACCACCTGCCAGAAGTGCATCCGCACCCCTGACATCGAGCGCGTGGGCATCACCGCCCGCCACGGCACCTTCTTCGAGATGCTGGGCAACTTCTCCTTCCAGGATTACTTTAAGGAGGAGGTCATTCCTTGGGCTTGGGAGTTCCTGACCAGCGACGAGTGGATGGCCATCCCGAAGGACAAGCTCCACATCTCGGTCTACAAGGAGGACGACGAGGCTTACGACATCTGGACCAAGAAGGTGGGCATCGCCCCCGACCACATGGTCCGTCTGGGCAAGGAGGACAACTTCTGGGAGCACGGCTCCGGCCCCTGCGGCCCCTGCTCTGAGATCTATTTCGACCGCGGCCCCGAGTACGGCTGCGGCAAGCCGACCTGCGGCGTGGGCTGCGACTGCGACCGCTATATGGAGATCTGGAACCTCGTGTTCAGCCAGTTCGACGCCGACGGCAAGGGCCACTACGAGCGTCTGGCCCGCCCCAACATCGATACCGGCATGGGTCTGGAGCGTCTGGCCTGCGTGATGCAGGGCGTGGGCAACCTGTTCGAGGTCGATACCGTCCAGAGCGTGCTGCACCATGTGGAGCACATCGCGGGCAAGACCTACGGTGCGGACCCCAAGGAGGACATCTCCATCCGCGTCATCACCGACCACATCCGCAGCTGCACCTTCATGGTGTCCGACGGCATCCTGCCCTCCAACGAGGGCCGCGGCTATGTGCTGCGCCGCCTGCTTCGCCGCGCTGCCCGCCATGGCCGGATGCTGGGCATCAGCCGCCCCTTCCTCGTGGAGCTGGTGGAGACGGTCATCCAGTCCAGCGAGTCCGCTTACCCCGAGCTGCGTGAGCACGACGCCTATATCAAGAAGGTCATCGGCACCGAGGAGGCAAACTTTGCCCGCACCATCGATGCCGGCATGAACATCCTGAACAACATGATCGACGGTCTGGAGAAGGCTCACCAGCACCTGCTGAAGGGTCTGGACGTCTTCAAGCTGAACGACACCTTCGGCTTCCCCCTCGACCTGACCAAGGAGATCGCCGCCGAGCAGGGCATCGAGATCGACGAGGAGGGCTTCCACGCCGAGATGACCAAGCAGAAGGAGCGTGCCCGTGCCGAGCGCCTCAAGAAGAACATCTCCGGCTGGAGCGAGGACCTGTTCGGCGCTCTGACCGCTGACCTCACCGAGTTCGTGGGCTACGACAGCCTCAAGAGCGACAGCGTCGTCGTGGCTCTGGGCGACGAGGAGACCCTGACCGACGCCATCGCCACCGACGAGCAGGCCAAGGAAGGCGTGCTGGTGGTTCTGGACAAGACTCCCTTCTACGCTGAGATGGGCGGTCAGGCCGCAGACCACGGCGTCATCACCGGCCCTGAGTGCGTGCTGCGGGTGCAGGACGTCAAGAAGACCCCCAAGGGCTACTACGTCCACACCTGCACCCTCGAAAGCGGCATCGTCCATGTCGGCGACCACCTGACCGCCTGCGTGGATAAGGAATACCGTATGGCTATCGCCCGCAACCACACCGCCACCCACCTGCTGCAGGCTGCTCTGCGCGAGGTGCTGGGCGACCATGTCCATCAGGCAGGCTCTTATCAGGACGCCGAGATCACCCACTTCGACTTCACCCACTTCAGCGCAGTCACCCCCGAGGAGCTGGCCCGGGTGCAGAAGATCGTCAACGATAAGATCTACGAGTCGATGAACGTCACCGTCAAGGAGATGCCCATTGAGGAGGCCAAGAAGCTGGGCGCAATGGCCCTCTTCGGCGAGAAGTACGGCAAGGTCGTCCGCGTGGTTGACATCGAGGGCTGGTCCACTGAGTTCTGCGGCGGCACCCACGTCAAGAACACCGCCCAGATCGGCGGCTTCAAGATCGTCAGCGAGTCCTCCGTTGCCGCCGGCATCCGCCGCATCGAGGCTGTCACCGGCCGCAACCTGCTCATCCGTGCAAACCTGCAGGAGGCAATGCTGCACACCGTGGCCAACACCCTGAAGGCCAACAACATCACCTCTCTGCCCATCCGTGCCGAGGCCGTCATGGCCGAGAACAAGGCCATGAGCAAGGAGCTGGAGGAAATCAAGGCCAAGGTCGCCGCCTCCAAGGTGGACAGCCTGTTCGACAATGCCGAGGAAGTCGGCGGCGTGAAGATCGCTTCTGCATACTTCACCGGCACCTCCGGCGACACCCTGCGCGGTATGTGCGACTCCATCCGCGACAAGGCCGTGAACCCCTGCGTGGCGGTTCTGGTCGGCAAGACGGACGATAAGATCACCATGGCTGTCACCGTCAATAAGCTGGCACAGGAAAAGGGCCTCAAGGCAGGCAATCTGGTCAAGGAGATCTCTGCCATCGCAGGCGGCAAGGGCGGCGGCAAGCCCGACTTTGCTATGGCCGGCCTGAAGGAGGAGACCAAGATCGACGAGGCTCTGGCTGCGGTCAAGGGCATCGTGGAGAAGCAGCTGGGCTGATTTTAGGACGTAGGAGCTGTGCGCAGAAGGCTCTCCCTTTGGGAGAGCTGTCACCGCAGGTGACTGAGAGGGCAAGCCTGTGGCCCAAGAGCCGCTGCGGCGCGATAGGCAGGCGCTTTTGGCAGAGCGATAATATCGCTGTGCTTTGGGTCTCCTGTCAGCGCCTTTGCCCTCTCCGTCTGCTTCGCAGACACCTCTCCCAAGGGGAGAGGCTTGACAGCATGCGGCAGCATCCTGATAATAGATAGTAGGAAGGAGCGATTCCCATGGAAGATTGTCTGTTTTGCAAAATTGCAGCGGGGGAGATCCCCTCGAAGAAGCTCTATGAGGACGAGCAGGTGGTGGCATTCTACGACATCGCCCCGCAGGCCAAGGTGCATTTCCTCGTCATCCCGAAAAAGCACATCCCCTCGGCCGCTGCACTGACTGAGGCTGACGGCGCTCTGCTGGGCCATGTGTTCGCGGTCATCGCAAAGCTCGCCAAGGAGCAGGGCCTCGACAACGGCTACCGCGTCATCTCCAATGTGGGCGAGGACGCCGGCCAGACCGTCAAGCATCTGCACTTCCATGTTCTGGGCGGCGAGAAGCTGCCTGTCTGATTCCGGAAAATGAAGGAGATCGTTGAATATGGCTAAGACTTATACCCTGAACGTCGCGGGCCTGACCCGTGAGCTGACCATCTGCAAGGTGGACGACCACTTGGACATCGCAGCCTTCATCATGCTGGGCGACGCCGAGCTGACTGTGGCTGCTGCCGCCGAGCTGCTCAAGAAGTGCCCGGAGTTCGACATCCTGCTGACCGCTGAGGCCAAGGGCATCCCGCTGGCCCACGAGATGAGCCGCCAGAGCGGCAAGCCCTACGTCTGCGCACGCAAGGGCGTCAAGCTGTATATGCCCGACCCCGTCGTCGTCGAGGATCAGTCCATCACCACGGCAGGTAAGCAGAAGCTGGTCATCGACCGCAAGGAGCTGGACAAGATGAACGGCAAGCGGGTGCTGGTCGTGGATGATGTCATCTCCACCGGCGGCTCCCTGAAGGCTCTGGATGAGCTGGCCGAGCAGACCCAGTGCACCATCGTGGGTCAGGCGGCCGTTCTGGCCGAGGGCGATGCAGCACAGCGCAAGGACATCATCTTCCTTGAGCCGCTGCCGCTGTTTTTCCACTAAGCTGAGATGCGACGCCCGCTCTGCGCGTTCTGCCTGAGTGCGCTGGGTGTGTTAGCATTGTGCTCATTTTTGCCGCAGACGGGGCTTTTGCTGCCGTCTGCGGCAATTTTTGTTGTCTTCTGCCTGCTGGTCGGGTGGAAAGGCGGGGCTGCACGAGGTTATGCGGTCTGTCTGCTGCTGGGCGCTTTGGTTGGCGTCGGCATCCGGGAGACCACCGATGCCCGGCTGGCGAAAATACAGGGGTCATACGCCGGACAGGAAGCAGTCCTGACCGCCGAGGTGGAGAGCATCGGCCGCGCCTATGGGGCGGGCCGGGTGAGCGCTGTGCTGCGGGTGGAGACGGTAGACGGAGAGGCTGTCCGGTTCCGTGTGGAGTGTGTCAGTCTGCCCCGATGCGAGGCAGGCGGCCGCATCCGGGGCCGCTTCGCGCTGGACCTGCCGGACGCCACCCAGCGCCTCAGCGACTACGCCGACGGCATCGCCCTGAGCGCGGAGTATCAGTCGGGGATGCTGCGGCTTGGGCCGGGCCGAAGCTTCCGTGCCCGGACGGCCCGCCTTCAAGCGGCCCTGAGCCGCGCCCTGCGCGGCGGCATGGCAGGAAGCACCGGCGGCGTTCTGGCTGCGATGGCCGCAGGAGACAAGAGCCATCTTTCCTCCGCCCTCCGCAGCGCCTACCGGGGCGCAGGACTTTCCCATGTGCTGGTGGTGAGTGGCCTGCACGTCACCATCTTCTGTGGTCTACTGGACGCTCTGCCCCGCCGGGAGCGGGAGCGCAGCCGGGCCTATCGGCGGGCGAGGTCTCTGCTCCGGGCCGGGACGGCTCTCCTGCTGGTGGGCATCACCGGTGTGACGCCCTCGGTCCTCCGGGCAGCGGTGGCGGTCTGGATCAGCTCCCTCGGGGTCTGGCTGGGAGGCCCGGCGGACACCCTCACCTCGCTGGGTGCAGCGGGCGTTCTCATGTGTCTGGGCAACGGGTACGCTGTCTGTGACGTGGGCTTTGAGCTGTCCTTTGCGGCAGTGCTGGGCACGCTGGCCGGGGGAACGTGCGCAAAGCGAGGCCGGAAAGCCTACTATAATAAGAAGAAAAGGCAGGGGAAGAAGTCCTCCCGCCCGGTGCTGTTCCTCCGCCGTCTGGCGGGCGGCGTGTGGGATGCGCTCTGCGTCTCCTTCTGCGCCTCGGCGGCGACCTTCCCGGTGCTGGTGCTGCGGGGGATGAGCGCGACGGTCTGGGCCGTGGTGTCGGGTGTGGCGGTCCTCTGGATGGTGGGGCCGATGCTGGGCCTCAGCCTCGGCGCGGCGCTGCTGGGTCTGGCGGCCCAGAATTTCGGATCCCTGCCCTTGTTTGAGATCCTCCGCCGCCCCATAGCCTTCTGTGCCGAGGGGCTGGCGTTTGGGATGAACGAGTGGGCCTTCCGGGTGTCCGGTCTGCCGGGGGCGTCGCTCTGGTTCGATGGTGGGTATGCCGCACTGGTGTGCCTCGTGCTGTTCTTGCTCTGCGCAGCGGCGATGCGGTGGAATGTCCGCCTCCGGGCGGCACTTCCTACGGTCGTTTTACTGACGGCGCTGGCCTTCGGCCTTGAAACGGCCCTGAGCCGGAACGTGGTGAACATTGAGCTTGTGGGCACGCAGGCCGCGCCCGCTGTCATCATCACCCGGCGGGAACAGGCGGTCGTTCTCTTCCGGGGCAGCAGCATCACCCAGCGGGCCGTGGAGACCCAGCTGGAAAAGCGGGGCGTAAAAACGGTGGAGCTGCTGGTGGACCTGCGGATGCAGCCGGAGACGCCCTGCGATCTGAAAGCCGAAACGCGCATCGAAGCCGCTGCGCTGGCTGCGGACACTACCCGCCGTGCCGCCTGCGGAGGGGTGGACTTGGAGCTTTACCGCACCCGGCAGGGCTGCATCGTCCGGCTGACCATCGGCGGGCAGCGCTTTGTCACGGTAAGCGGCACCGTCCGGCCCGCGAAGCCCATCCGGGCCGAGTGGCTGCTGGCGTCGATGGCGCGGCCGGACAACATCCGGTACACCGACTGCCTGACCCTGAGCCGAAAGTGCCGCTGGATGCGGGAGAGTGACGCTGTGCCCGTCTCCCGTCTGCGTTTGCGCCTCGCAGGGTGAGCGCTTTTCAAAGCGGGCGGAGTATGATAAAATAAGGCCATCACCTTAATAGAAAAAGGAGCCGATGATTTGGCAACGGAAACGAAACTCCGGCAGCTGGCCCAAGGGGGCTGTCCGGTCTACTATTTTTATTCCAGCGAGCGGTATCTGGTCCGGCAGGCCGTGGCCCGGGCGTCGAAGCTGCTGGCCGAGGGCGAGGACGAGGAGACGACGGTGCTGGACGGCGCGACGCCGGAAATCGAGCAGCTCATCATGGCGGCGGGCACCATCTCCTTCTTCGGGACGCGGCGGGTGGTGCTTCTGCCCGAGGTGGACCCCGCCGCCTACAGCGACAAAGACCTCGACGAGCTGTGCGCTACGCTGGCCAGTCTTGAAAACGCTGTGGTGGTGCTGGGCAGCGTGTTTGAGTTGGAACGCAATAAGCTCAAGCTGGGCAAGCGGGCACAGAAGCTCGTCGCCCAGTGCACCAAGGTCGGTTTTGCCGAGGAGCTGGCCAAGCCCAAGCCCTACGAGCTGAAGGTCATGATGATGGACCGGGCCAAAGCGCAGGACACTACCCTCTCCGAGGGCACGGCGGCGGCCCTGCTGGAACGCTGCGGCGAAGACCCCTTCCTGTTGGAAAACGAGGTGGATAAGCTCTGCGCCCTCTCGGGTTATCAGACTGTGACCACGGCGATGGTGGCCGAGATGGGCACCGTGAGCCTTGAGGCCGATGTCTTCGAGATGATACGGATGATCACGGCGAAAAACGCTACCGGCGCGTGCAAAAAGCTCCAGACCCTGCTGCGCTTACAGCAGGAGCCGATCCCCATCACTGCTGCCATGATCGGCAGCTACGTCGATCTGTACCGGGTCAAGCTGGGCGCGGCCAAGCGGAAGAACTATAACACCGTGTTCAAGGACTTTGGCTACAAGGGCAGCGACTACCGGCTCAAGCGCTCGGCGGAGACGGCCAGCCACTACACCCTGCCCCAGCTCGAAGCCTGTATGCAGATCCTTTTGGAGCTGGACAAGAGTCTGAAAAGCCAGCCGGTGAGCGCCCAGACCCTTCTGGAAACGGCGCTCTGCCGCTTGGCCATGGCAGGAGGAAGACGATGAGCGAAAAACAGGAACTGCTGCACACCGACCGTGTGCTCATCGTGGAGGGCAAGTACGACGCCGCCCGCCTGTCCCATCTGACGGACGCCATGATCCTGCTGACGGACGGCTTCGGCATCTATAAGGACAAGAAGCGTCAGCAGCTTTTCAAGACATTGGCCCGCAGGAACGGCCTCATCCTGCTGACGGACTCCGACGCGGCGGGCTTCCGCATCCGCACCTACATCACGAATCTGGTGGGGGAAAAGAATGTCGTACAGGCCTATGTCCCGGCTATCCACGGCAAGGAAAAGCGGAAGGCTCAGCCCGGCAAGGAGGGGCTTTTGGGGGTCGAGGGCGTGGACGACGCCCTTGTCCTGCAGGCGCTGCGGGATGCTCTGGGCGAAGAGGCCGATACAGCCCCGGTGAAGCCGGAGGGGCGGCAGATCACCTACACCGACCTCTACGAGTGGGGGCTTTCGGGCACGGCAGGCTCGGCGGAGCGGAAGATGAAGCTGCTCTCAGCCCTCGGGCTGCCACCCCGGCTCTCGAAAAAAGAACTGGTGGAGGCCCTCAACCGCCTCTACAGCTACGAGCAGCTGGACGAAATGCAGGCGGAGCTGCTCAAAGGGTGAAGGTACAGTTGGATTTTTCGAGAAAATATGAAAAAGATTCAAGTGAGACTTCTGGAAAACTTGCTGCAAGCTGTGATATAATCAATACACTGTGCGCCCGTCGTGTACGAAGCACGACGGGCGCAGATCTTTGCATGGTGCAATAAAGGAGACAATCAATGGAACGCGAAAAACTCAAATCGAGACTCGGGTTCATCCTCCTTTCCGCCGGCTGCGCGATCGGCATCGGAAATGTGTGGAAGTTCCCCTATATGGCAGGTCAGGGCGGCGGCGGCGCGTTCGTGCTGTTCTACCTGCTCTTCCTCGTCATCCTGGGCCTGCCCATCATGAGCATGGAGTTCGCCGTGGGCCGCGCCAGCCACAAAAGCCCGGTGCGCGCCTATCAGGCCCTCGAGAAGCCCGGCCAGAAGTGGCACATCCACGGCTACCTTACCCTCATCGGCTGCTATCTGCTGATGATGTTCTACACCACGGTGGCGGGCTGGATGCTCCACTACTTCTACATGACCGCCGCCGGGAAGCTCTCCGGTCTGGATGCCGGTCAGGTGGCAGATGCCTTCACCGAGATGCTGGCAAGCCCGCTCATCATGGGCTTCTGGATGGTGGTGGTCGTGGTGTTCGGCATCTTTGTCTGCGCTCGCGGCCTGCAGAACGGCCTTGAGAAGGTGACGAAGGGGATGATGATCGCCCTGCTGGTCATCATGGTGGTGCTGGCCGTCAACAGCCTGTTCATGCCCGGTGCAAAGGAGGGTCTGCACTTCTATCTTGTGCCCGATTTTGGCCGCATGAAGGAGGTGGGCGTCGTCAACACGCTGGTAGGAGCCATGAATCAGGCCTTCTTCACCCTGAGCCTCGGCGTCGGCGCAATGGCCATCTTCGGCAGCTACATCGGCAAGGAGCATGCCCTGCTGGGGGAGAGCATCCGTGTTGTGGTGCTGGACACCTTCGTGGCTCTGACTTCCGGCCTCATCATCTTCCCGGCCTGCTTCACCTACGGCGTGGACCAGACCAGCGGCCCCAGCCTCATCTTCATCACCCTGCCCAACATCTTCGCCAATATGTCGATGGGCCGTCTGTGGGGCAGCCTGTTCTTCCTGTTTATGGCCTTTGCGGCCCTTTCCACCGTTCTGGCCGTCTTTGAGAACATCATCTGCTGCGGCATGGAGCTGACCGGCTGGAGCCGTCAGAAGTCCAGCCTCGTCAACCTCTTCCTCATCATCGCCCTCTCACTGCCCTGCGTGCTGGGCTACAATGTCTGGGCATGGGACGGCTTCGCCATCTTCGGCGGCGCAGTGCTGGATCTGGAGGACTTCCTCGTCAGCAACCTCTTCCTGCCTCTCGGCTCCCTTGTCTACCTGCTGTTCTGCGTCACCCGCTACGGCTGGGGCTGGGACAACTACAAAAAGGAAGTCAACACCGGCGACGGCCTCAAGGTGCAGGACTGGATGCGCGGCTATCTGACCTATGGCCTGCCCCTCATCGTCCTGTTCATCTTTGTGTTTGGCCTGTACGACAAGTTCATCGCCTGATCAGATTGGAAAAAGACCCGTGGTGCGGAAAAGCTCTGCACCACGGGTCTTCTGTTATATGCAAAAAGTCCCGTGTTCACACTGTCGTGGGAACATGGGACTTCAGAGCGTGCAGCTTACTTCACATACCGGCCTTCGCAGATGTTCTTGCAGCAGGCGCTGACGGGGAACCAGCAGCAGTCGCGGCAGATGTCGGCGAGGATCTCGGGTGTGGCCTTGGCGTCGATGGCACGGATGAGATCCTGATAGACGTATTCCTTTTCCTCGAGGCCGAAGTATTCCACTGTCTTTGCGTCATAGCGCTTGACCTTTTCCTGCGTGTCGCAGAGATCCTCGCCCAGCTTGTTGGGGCAGCAGGAACAGAGCGTGTCGGTGGAGAAGGTGAGGCGGATGGTGGTGCCGGGAACATCCCGGAGCTGGTGCACCACATCGGTCATGTGGGCGACAAAATCGTTGTCGTAGCCCTTGCCGGAGTAGCCCTGTGTGCAGAGCAGATGGTGGGGACGAAGTACGATGCTCATGCCTTCAGACCCGGGATACGCTTCCGCAGATTGAGACCGATGGCGCAGGCCAGCACAGCCTTGATGATGGCGGTGGGGATGAAGGGCAGCACGCAGGCAGAGATACCGACGGCGATGGTGCTGTGGGCCACCACCACAAAGAGGGCGACGCCCACCACATAGTTGACCAGAGTGCCCACCACGACAGCGGTGACGAAAGCGCCCTTGAAGGCGTTGCGGTGCTCGACGCCGAGGCCGATGATGTAGGCCATCAGGGGGAAGGAGATGAGGAAGCCGCCGGTGGGGCCGACGAACTTATCAAAGCCACCGGAGAAGTTGGCCAGCACCGGTACGCCCACGGCACCCAGCGCCAGATAGACCAGCGTAGCGATGGCAGAAAGCCTGGAGCCCAGCACCACAGCAGCCAGCGTGATGGCGAAGGTCTGCATGGTCATGGGGACGCCCAGAGGCATCGGGATGGAGATCTGGGCCATCACTGCGATGACGGCGGCAAACAGGCCTGCGTAGCAGATGTCGCGGACGGAAAACTTGGATTTGCTGGCCGAAACGGCCTGCGTGGTTTGACTCATAATGAATGCTCCTCCTATAACTTGCGGCTCCGGGGGCCGGTGTCTGGCCCAAAGCGGCCATACGCCCAGTATGACAGACTGGAGCAGCGGCGTCAACTTGAGAGTTGCAAAAAGGTTTACAATTCAAAATGAAAAACAAAAACAGGAAAATATACAAAAGATGTCGCTTTTGGTTGTGGAATGTGCTATACTAAATCCAGCTATAGAAAGCACATCAGGAACAACAGAGAGGAGAACATCATGCAGCATGAAACCGTGATCGTGCTGGACTTTGGCGGCCAGTACAATCAGCTCATCGCGCGCCGCGTCCGCGAGAACAATGTCTACTGTGAGATCTATTCCTATAAGACAGATCTTTCCGTCATCAAGGCCAAGAACCCCAAAGGCATCATCTTCACCGGAGGCCCCAACAGCGTCTATCTGGAGGATTCGCCTACCATCGACCCCGAGATCTTCCGCTGGGGCGTGCCTGTGCTGGGCATCTGCTACGGCAGCCAGCTCATGATGCACCTGCTGGGCGGTCATGTCTGCCGCGCACCGGAGCGCGAGTACGGCAAGACCGAGGTCTTCGTGGACAACAGCAGCAAGATGTTCACCGATGTGCAGCCTTCCACCATCTGTTGGATGAGCCACAACGACTACATCGAGCAGGCAGCGCCCGGCTTCAAGATCACGGCCCACACCGTCAACTGCCCGGTGGCAGCGGCCGAGAATGAGGAGAAGGGTCTGTACGCCGTCCAGTTCCACCCCGAGGTGCTCCACACCGCAGAGGGCAAGAAGATGCTGCGCAACTTCGTGTACAATGTCTGCGGCTGCACCGGCGACTGGAAGATGGACTCTTTCGTGGAGAACAATGTCAAGGCCCTGCGGGAGCGCATCGGCGACGGCAAGGTGCTCTGCGCCCTGTCCGGCGGCGTCGATTCCTCGGTGCTGGCCGCCATGCTGGCCAAGGCCATCGGCAAGCAGCTGACCTGCGTTTTTGTGGATCACGGCCTGCTGCGCAAGAATGAGAAGGAAGAGGTCTGCTCGGTCTTCGGCCCCGGCAACGCCAACGGCTTTGACATCAACTTCATCTGTGTGGACGCTCGTGAGCGCTACTTTGCAAAGCTGGCCGGTGTCACCGAGCCGGAGCGCAAGCGCAAGATCATCGGCGAGGAGTTCATCCGCGTCTTCGAAGAGCAGGCCAAGCAGATCGGCAAGGTCGATTTCCTCGCACAGGGTACCATCTACCCCGACGTGGTCGAGAGTGGTCTGGGCGGTGAGTCCACCGTCATCAAGAGCCACCACAATGTCGGCGGTCTGCCCGACACTGTGGACTTCAAGGAGCTGGTGGAGCCTCTGCGCAACCTGTTCAAGGACGAAGTCCGTCAGGCTGGCCGTGAGCTGGGTCTGCCCGAGTATCTGGTCAGCCGCCAGCCCTTCCCCGGCCCGGGTCTGGGCATCCGCATCATCGGCGAAGTGACTCCCGAAAAGGTCGCCATCGTACAGGATGCCGACGCCATCTGGCGCGAGGAGATCGCCAAGGCGGGCCTCGATAAGGAGATCAGCCAGTACTACGCTGCACTGACCAATATGCACAGCGTCGGCGTCATGGGCGACGAGCGCACCTACGACTACGCCGTGGCCCTGCGCGCCGTCACCACCACCGACTTCATGACCGCCGAGAGCTACAATATGCCTTGGGATGTGCTGGGCACAGTCACCAGCCGTATCGTCAATGAGGTCAAGCACGTGAACCGCGTGTTCTATGACTGCACCGGTAAGCCGCCGGCTACGATCGAGCTCGAGTAATCTGCAAACCCTGAAAAGTATTGATGCAATGCAATATTTTGGGAGCCAAAAGGCTCTATGATACTGCTTTGATACTATCAGGCGATTATTCATAAAGAGAGACATGAGAATGCCCTCTGAGAAACGGTAAGTTTCTCAGAGGGCATTTTTAAGAAACACAACTTGCAAATATAGTGGAGTGAATATGCTTTATAAAAATAAAAGAGAGGGGATAAAATAGAAGATGAGTATTGAAAAATTGATGAGTAACCCATACGCATGGCTTTTTTTAGCGTTTTGCACGGTGGCTGCTTTTATCTTTGGTATTTATTCATGGTTTGCAGGAAAAAGAAGAAGAGAAATTTCATATGTAAGTAGCTCGTATAGGATTGTCCAAAAAGGAAAGGAGAAAATTCCTGACTTAACATTACTATATGAAAAAAAAGAAATAGAAGAACTGACTATCAGTAATTATGCTATTTGGAATAGTGGAAATGAAGTGATTGAAGAAGGAGATATTGTTGCCTCAAAACCGCTAAGGATATATTCAGATAAAGAAAGTACAAAAATTTTGGATGTGACGGTACTTTCAGAGAGCGATGAAACTAATGGATTCGCGATTGAAAATATTAAAGATAATTCGGCTGAACTAAGATTTGACTATATAAATCCCTTTGAAGGCGTTGTAATTCAGGTAATGCACACAGGAACAAAAACAGGGTTGAGAATAGAGGGTAAGATTAAGGGAGGAAGTGAACTTAGAACACTTAGTAAGGGAAAAAAGGCTGGGAAACTGACCAATGAACAGCGAAAAAGAATTTCTGTAATTTTAATGATGATAGAAAGCGTTTTGATGACAGTCGGAAGTTTAATGTTGGTTATGATTGAATGGGGGATGATTCCAGAAGAATTTGAGAATCGACTGATGAAAATGGATACATCAATTACCGCTAAGGTATTAGCAATAATTACATTTATGATGGCAGTATATCTTGTGGTTTCATGTGGAAAGAAAATTAGACAAGTATATCATTTTGATGTGCCTGCAAAACTGAGGGGCGGGTTGAATATAGATGAATAAAATGATACTGTGAGATGTACCGGAATAAAAGTTGTGGAGTAAAGGGGGCGCTGGCGTGTATTTCCAATACGGCGAAGCGGAGACCGGATACCTGAGCCGCAGGGACGAGCGGATGGCGGCGGTCATTGCGCAGGTGGGGCACATTGAGCGGGAGGTGGATGCCGACCTCTTTTCAGCGGTGGTACACCACATCGTCGGCCAGCAGATCTCCACCAAGGCACAGGCCACCATCTGGAAGCGGATGCGGGACGAGCTGGGGACGGTGGATGCTGCCGCCGTCCTCGGGGCAGGTGTGGAGAAAATGCAGAGCTTCGGCATGACCTTCCGTAAAGCTGAGTACATCACCGACTTTGCCCGGAAGATCGAGAGCGGGGAATTTGACCTTGACGGCATCTGGGAAAAGCCCGATGACGAGGCAATCCGGGAGCTAAGCGGTCTGAAGGGGGTCGGCGTCTGGACGGCGGAGATGATACTGCTCTTCTGTATGCAGCGGCCCAATGTGTTCAGCTACGACGACCTTGCGATCCAGCGGGGCCTGCGGATGGTGTACCATCACCGGAAAATCGAGCGGAAGCTGTTCGAAAAGTACCGCCGTCGGTTCAGCCCCTATTGCAGCGTGGCGAGCCTCTATCTCTGGGCAGCGGCAGGCGGCGTGGTGCCGGGCCTGAAAGATCACGCGCCCGCGAAACGAAAGAAAGCGGGGTGAGCCTTGATGATGTACACGATGCACTATGATTCGCCGCTGGGTGGGATTCTGCTGGCAGCGGACGAAGAGGGCCTGACCGGGCTGTGGTTCGAGACGCAGAAATACTTTGCGGCAAAACTTGCTCCGGAGCATGAGGAGAAGATGACACCGGTGCTGGACGCCGCCTGCCGCTGGCTGGATGTCTATTTTTCGGGTCAGGAGCCGGACTTCACGCCGAAACTCCATCTCGTCGGCTCGGACTTCCGGCAGGCGGTGTGGGCGCTGCTGCGGAAAATCCCTTACGGCCAGACCACGACTTACGGCGCGCTGGCGGGACAGCTGGCCGAGCAAAGCGGAAAGCGCGTCTCGGCACAGGCGGTGGGCGGCGCTGTGGGGCACAACCCCGTCTCCCTCATCGTGCCCTGCCACCGGGTGGTGGGCAGCGGCGGCAGCCTGACCGGCTATGCAGGCGGGGTGGAAAAGAAGATGCGCCTGCTGACGCTGGAAAACAGCGAGGCAGCGAAATTTTATCGATAAAAAGCAGGGCATCCCGGCGGGATGCCCTGCTTTTTGGTTATCTGAAATTACTTGTTCCGGATGTACTCATCGATGGCCTTGGCGGCAGCCTTGCCTGCGCCCATGGCCTTGATGACGGTGGCTGCGCCGGTGACAGCGTCGCCGCCGGCATACACGCCCTCGCGGCTGGTCTTGCCCTCGTCGCCCTCGGTGACGATGCAGCCGTGCCGGTTGGTCTCGAGGCCCGGCGTGGTGGAGCGGATGAGGGGGTTGGGGCTGGTGCCCAGACTCATGATGACGGTGTCCACGTCCATGGTGAACTCGCTGCCCTTCTTCTCGATGGGGCGGCGGCGGCCGGAGGCATCCGGCTCACCCAGCTCCATCTCGATGCAGGTGATGGCCCTGACGAAGCCGTCCTCGCCGGGCAGGATCTCCACGGGGTTGCAGAGGGTCTTGAAGATGATGCCCTCCTCCTCGGCGTGCTCGACCTCCTCCTTACGGGCAGGCAGCTCGGCCATGCCGCGGCGGTAGACGATGTAGACCGTCTCAGCACCCAGACGGAGGGCGCTGCGGGCAGCGTCCATTGCCACATTGCCGCCGCCCACGACCGCCACCTTTTTGCCGGTGCGGATGGGGGTCTTGCTGGTGGGGAGATAGGCCTTCATCAGGTTGGAGCGGGTGAGGAACTCGTTGGCGGAGTAGACGCCCTTCAGGCTCTCGCCGGGGATGCCCATGAAGCGGGGCAGACCGGCACCGGAACCCACGAAGACGGCCTCGTAGCCGTACTCGCCCATCAGTTCGTCGATGGTCAGCACCTTGCCGATGACCATGTTGCACTCGAAATCGACGCCCATCTTCCGGAGGCCGTCGATCTCCTGCTGGACGATGGCCTTGGGCAGACGGAACTCGGGGATGCCGTACATCAGCACGCCGCCAGCCACGTGCAGAGCCTCGTAGACTGTGACCTTGTAGCCCAGCTTGGCCAGATCACCGGCAGCGGTCAGGCCGGCAGGGCCTGCGCCGATGATGGCGACCTTGTGGCCGTTGGGTGCGGGCACGATGGGAGCGATGTGGACGTTCTCGCGGTGCCAGTCGGCCACGAAGCGCTCCAGACGGCCAATGCCGACCGGCTCATTCTTGATGCCGCGGGTGCACTTGCCCTCGCACTGGCTCTCCTGCGGGCAGACGCGGCCGCAGACGGCGGGCAGGGAGGAGGAGCGGTTGATGACCTGATAGGCGGCCTCGAAGTCGCCCTCGGCCACATGGCCGATGAACTCGGGGATGTCGATGCCGACGGGGCAGCCGGTCTGGCAGGGCTTATTCTTGCAGTGGATGCAGCGCTTGGCCTCGTTCACGGCCATTTCGGCGGTGTAGCCCAAAGCCACTTCCTCAAAATTCTTGTTGCGGACGTTGGGGTCCTGAGTGGGCATGGGGCACTTTTTGGGGTCCATATTGAAAGCCATCTTACATTCCCTCCTGAGTCTTGAACAGGTTGCAGGCCTTTTCGCGGGCCTTGGCCTCAAAGGGGCGGTACATGGTGCCGCGGGCCATGGCCTCGTCGAAATCCACGAGGTCGCCGTCGAAGTCGGGGCCGTCCACGCAGGCGAACTTGGTCTCGCCGCCCACGGTCAGGCGGCAGCCGCCGCACATGCCGGTGCCGTCGATCATGATGGGGTTCATGGAGACGATGCTCTTGAGGCCGTGCTTCTGGCAGGTCTTGACCACGAACTTCATCATGATGAGGGGGCCGATGGTGATGACGAGGTCGTACTGGTTGCCAGCGGCTACCAGCTCATCGAGGGCGGCGGTGACAACGCCCTTGGTGCCGTAGCTGCCGTCGTCGGTCATGATGCGCAGCTCATCGCTGCAGGCTTTGAACTCATCCTCGAGGATGAGCAGATCCTTGCTGCGGAAGCCCACGACGCTGTGGACGACACAGCCCTGCTCGTGCAGCTCCCGGGCGATGGGCAGAGCGATGGCGCAGCCCACGCCGCCGCCGACGACGCAGACCTTCTTCAGGCCCTCGGTCTTGGTGGCGCGGCCCAGCGGGCCGACGAAATCGTGGACGCTCTGGCCCACCTCAAGGCTGTTCAGCTCCATCGTGGTACCACCGACGATCTGGAAGATGATGTCCACGGTGCCCTTCTCCCGGTCGTAGCCTGCGACGGTGAGGGGGATGCGCTCGCTGTCCTCGAGCGGGCGCACAATGATAAACTGGCCCGGCTTTGCCTTTTTGGCAATGAGGGGGGCTTCAATGACCATCTTTGTAACGGTGGGGTTGAGCGCCACCTTTTCCGTGATCTTGTACATTGCGTTTGCTCCTTTTTCTGACGACATATTCCCATGCATGAAAACACGCCTGATCCCCGGTGCGGCCCGAAGCAGCAGGCGCGAAAGTTCAGCAACGATTTGACAACCTTAATTATAACGGCTTTAAAATAGGAAAGCAATTAAATTTTCTTCGCGTCAGCCCGGACAAACTTGAACGACGGCGCAGTTTTGTGTGCGGCAGGGGGACGGAAGCGGCTCTTTTTTCGAAAAATGCAAATTTATGGTTGACAAGGGCAAAAAACTGCGGTATAATAATCGACGTCGCCGGGAACGCCCGGCACGCCACAATGGATCTGCGGCCGTAGCTCATCTGGTAGAGCGCCACCTTGCCAAGGTGGAGGTAGCGAGTTCGAGCCTCGTCGGCCGCTCCATTTTTGTGGAAGTTTAGCTCAGCTGGGAGAGCATCTGCCTTACAAGCAGAGGGTCAGCGGTTCGAGCCCGTTAACTTCCACCATGTGGCCCGGTAGCTCAGTTGGTTAGAGCACCAGCCTGTCACGCTGGGGGTCGTCGGTTCGAGCCCGATCCGGGTCGTCGTCGTTTTCGCGCAAGCGAAAACGACTTATATGCCTCTGTAGCTCAGTCGGTAGAGCAGGGGACTGAAAATCCCCGTGTCATTGGTTCGATTCCGATCGGAGGCATCCCAAAACGGTGCAGTGCTGCACCGGATCTGCGGCCGTAGCTCATCTGGTAGAGCGCCACCTTGCCAAGGTGGAGGTAGCGAGTTCGAGCCTCGTCGGCCGCTCCAACATAAAGCCATCGTTTGTGCAGTGATGCACGACGATGGCTTTTTTCAACATTTCCGGCAGCAGATGTTGACAACTCTGTGTCCCGGGCCGTATACTGGGGCTGTCGTGCAACAAACAGAGGCGGGCTGACCGCCTGCGGGAGTTCTGCCCGCGGGCGTCGGCTCGCCTCTGTGCTCTGGGAAAAGGAGGGAAAAACAGTGATCTTCGGCAAGTACATCAACCGCTATTACCTGCGCCACGCGCCCACGCTGCTGCTGGGTATCCTGTCGCTGCTGATGGTGGATTACATCCAGCTGCTGGTGCCCCAGCTCTACCGGCTGGTCATCAACGGCGTCAACCTCGGGCAGGTGGTGGTGAAGGGCGAAACGATGCCCTTTACCCGAGAGGTGCTCTTCCAGCACATCTGTCTGCCCATGATCTGGATCGTGCTGTTCATGGTGGTGGGGCGCTTTCTGTGGCGTATCTGCTTTTTCGGCACCAGCATCCGGGTGCAGGCCGACCTGCGGGAGCGGATGTTCGACCACAGCCGCCGCCTGTCGCAGCAGTATTATCAGGTGAATAAGGTCGGCAACCTCATGAGCCTCTACACCAACGACCTCGACACCATTCAGGAGTGCTTCGGCGATGGCATCCTGATGTTTTTCGACGCGCTGGTGCTGGGCCTGCTGGCCCTTTATAAAATGTGGCGGATGGACACCCGCCTGACCCTGCTGGCCCTCATCCCGGCGGCGTTTATGTTCGCCATCGGAACGGTAATGGGCAAGACCATGACCAGAACGTGGGAGAAGCGCCAGCAGGCTTTCTCGGCTCTGTCCGACTTTGCGCAGGAGAATTTCTCCGGCATTGCGGTCATCAAGGCCTTCGTCAAGGAGCTGAAAGAGCTGATCGCCTTCCGGAAGCTCAACAAAGAAAACGAAGAGATCAACGTGGAGTATACCCGCATCTCGGTGTTACTTGAAGTATTGGTGACGTTCTTCGTGGAGTCGGTGGTCTGCGTCATCCTTGGCTACGGCGGCTTCCTCGTTTACAAGGGCGATTTCAACGCGGGCCAGCTGGTGGAGTACATCGGCTACTTCGAGGCCATCGTCTGGCCCATTATGGCCATCTCGATGCTCATCGAGAAGACCTCCCGCGGCAAGGCCTCCCTCAACCGCATCACCGAGCTGCTGGACGCCCCCATTGATGTGGCTGACCGGGACGGCGTGCCCGACCTCGAATCCCCCAAGGGAGGCATCGAGTTCCGCGGCCTGACCTTCCGCTACCCCGATGGTGAGTTCGATGTGCTGAAGGACATCTCCTTCACCGTCGCCCCCGGCGAGAGCGTGGGCATCGTGGGCAAGACCGGCGCGGGCAAGACGGCGCTGGTGGACCTGCTTCTCCGCACCTACAATGTGCCTGACGGCACCCTCTTTGTGGATGGAAAGGACGTCAACCGCGTTTCCATCCGCTCGGTGCGGCAGGCCTGCGCCTATGTCCCGCAGGACAACTTCCTCTTCTCGGATACCATCGCCCACAACATCGCCTTCGGTGTGGACGAAGCCTCTCCGGAGGACATCGAGCGGGCGGCCCGTCTCGCTGATGTCCGGGACAACATCGTGGATTTCAAGGACGGCTATGAGACCGTTCTCGGCGAGCGCGGCGTCACCGTCTCGGGCGGCCAGAAGCAGCGCATCTCCATCGCCCGTGCCCTGCTGAAGGACGCGCCCATCCTGATCCTCGATGACTCCGTCTCTGCAGTGGACACCCGGACGGAGAAGATCATTCTGGACAACCTGAAAAAGAGCCGGGCCGGAAAGACTACCCTGCTCATCGCCCACCGCATTTCGACGGTGGAAGGACTGGACAAGATCGTCTTCCTCGAGGACGGCAGAGTGGAGGCCGTCGGCCCCCACGACCAGCTCTATGCCTCCTGCCCGGAGTACCGCAGGATGGTCGATCTGCAGAAGCTTGAGGACGAAGTGGGAGGTGGCAACGCATGATGAGTCTGAATCCGCTTCTTCTGGTGGGGGGCGTCATCGGCACCGTGTCGGTGCTGCTGCTCATCGCCTACGCCTGCGTCAAGGATAAGAAGACCTCCATGGGCTTCGAGCGCAGCATGACCGACGGCGAGATTTTACGCCGCCTTTTCGGCTACGCCAAGCCCTACCGGAACCAGTTCATCGTGGTGGGCTTTCTCGTCCTCTTCTCCATCGCCTATGACATCGCCTCGCCCCTCATCGTGGGCTATATCGAAGAGCTTGTGGGGGGCGATTTCGCGCTCCGGAGCCTCTACGTCAGCGTGGCCGTCTATGGGGGTGTGCTGGTCTTTTCGATGGGCAGCACCTATTTGCAGGCGGTCATCCTGCAACGGGTGGGCCAGCGCATCATCTCCGACCTGCGCGAAGACCTCTTTACCCACATCGAATCCCTTTCCCATGGCCAGCTGAACGACATCCCGGTGGGCAAGCTGGTCACTCGTGTGACCAACGACACCAACGCCATCTCTATGATGTTCACCAACCTCTTGGTCACCCTGACCAAAAATGCCTTCGTCATTTTGGGCATTCTGGCGGCGATGCTCTGTCTGAACTACGCCCTGACCCTGATGGTGCTCTGCTTCGTGCCCTTTATCCTCCTCTTCACGGTCATCTTCCGCAAGTTCTCCCGCCGTGCCTACCGCAAGGTGAAGGATGCCACCACCGACATCAATACCTATCTTTCCGAGAACCTCTCGGGCATCAAGGTCACCCAGATCTTTGGCCGTGAGGACGAGAAGATGGAGGAGTTCCGCCAGAAGAGCCAGACCCTCGCCAAGGCCACACAGGAGCAGATCTTCGTCTTCGGCGTCTTCCGCCCGCTGGTGTATATGCTGTACATCAGCTCCATCCTCTGCCTGTTCTATCTGGGCGGCATGGGCTATCTGGACCATGTTTCTTTCTTCGGGCAGACCATTTCCAGCGGCACCATCGTCACCTTTTATATGTACATCTCCAAGTTCTTCACCCCCATCCAGAACCTCGCCGAGCAGTTCAACTGGCTGCAGTCGGCGCTGGCGTCCTCGGAGAAGGTCTTTTCCATCATGGACATCCAGCCCCAGATGACCGACGCCCCCGATGCCATCGAACTGGACGAGGTGAAGGGGGACATCGAGTTCCGCGACGTCTGGTTCAGCTACGTCCCCGGCGAGTGGGTGCTGCAGGGCGTCTCCTTCCATGTCGAGCCGCGCCAGACGGTGGCCTTCGTCGGCTCCACTGGTTCGGGAAAGAGCACCATCCTCTCCCTCATCTGCCGCAATTACGAGTTCCAGAAGGGTGAAATTTTGATCGACGGCATCGACATCCGGAAGATCAAGATCTCCTCCCTCCGCCGCCACTTCGGCCAGATGCTGCAGGATGTGTTCCTCTTCTCGGGCACTATCCGCAGCAACATCGTCCTGCGGGAAGAGAATATCTCCGACGACGAGATCATGAAGGTCTGCCGGTACGTCAACGCCGACCACTTCATCGACAAGCTGGAGCACGGCCTTGACGAGGAGGTGCGGGAGCGGGGCAACAACTTCTCGGCGGGCCAGCGCCAGCTGCTCAGCTTTGCCCGCACCATCCTCCATAAGCCCAGTGTTATGATACTGGACGAGGCCACCGCCAACATCGACACCGAGACAGAGCTGCTCATTCAGGACTCCCTCGAAAAGATGCGGAGCGTGGGTACTATGCTCATCGTGGCCCACCGCCTCTCCACCATCCAGCACGCGGACAATATCATCGTCCTGTCTCACGGCAAAATACTCGAGCAGGGCACCCATCAACAGCTTCTCGCCGCCCATGGCCGGTATTATCAGCTGTATACGCTGCAATACCATAAGGAGCAGCTGAAGAACGAATAACGCAAAAAGCAGGTGCACCCGATTGGATGCACCTGCTTTTTGGTTTGGGGTCAATACGGATACGGCACGACATCCGGCTGGTCGGGCTTGTGCTCGCCGATGATCTTCTCCATACAGATCATATCGTACCAGCGGCCGAATTTGTAGCCGCAGTTGTGGAAGGTGCCCGCGAGGGTGAAGCCAAGATGGGCGTGGAACTGGGCACTGTTTTTTGTGAGGTATTCGTCCTCTTTCTGCGGGTAGCCGATGCGGGCGTAGAGGTTCAGGATGCCCATCCCCTTGAGCCGGTCAGCCAGCGCCTCGTAGAGGGTACGTCCCAGTCCGCCGCGCCGGGCGTCGTGGTCGAGGTAGATGGTCAGCTCAGCGGCCCAGTCGTAGGCCGCGCGGCCCACGAAGGCGTGGGCGTAGGCGTAGCCCTCGATGCGGCCGTCCCGCTCGATGACGAGGTAGGGGTACTTCTGCATGATGTCCCGCATCCGGCCCTCGAACTCGGCCAGCGACGGCGCATCGTACTCGAAGGTGATGACCGTGTGCTCGACGTAGTAGGCATAGATCTCCAGAATGCGGGGAGCATCGGCTAAGGTGGCGTTGCGGATGGTAATATCGGACATGGTTTCTACTCCTTTGAGGAAAGATTTCCCCCGGCCGGGGGAAGATGTCGCGCAAGCGACAAAAAGGGAAATCTGGCGCGAAGCGCCTGAGAGGGCATCAGAACATCGTAAGTGCAAGCGCACACAGCGGCAGGAACAGGATGCTCAGCAGGGTGGTCAGCACGACGCTGCCGGCGGCGAACTGCTCATCGTGCCGGAACTGGACGGCGAACACCGAGGTAATGGCGGCGGCGGGGCAGCATTCCAGCAGCAGCACCACCTGCGTGGCCATGCCATAGCGGAAGAGGCCCAGCGCGGCAAAGGCCGCGATGGTCAGCACCGGGATAAAGAACATCCGGATGACGGTAAGCTCCCAGATGTGCTTGTCGGTGAGGATGCGGCGCAGGTCGCCCGAGGCGATGAGCATTCCGGTGATGAGCATGGAGAGGGGGGTGTTCATGTCGCCCAGAAGCTCCATCGGCTGGGTGATGAGAGTGGGCAGCGGGATCTGGAAGAGGTAGAGGACAAGGCCCACGACGATGGCGTAGATGGCCGGGCAGCGCAGCAGACTTCCGGCCACCTTTTTGGGGTCAGAGCTGCCGCTGACGATGCTGTAGCCCAGCGTCCAGAGCAGAAGATTGAAGATAGTAAAGTAGGCGCTGGCGTAAAGCAGGCCCTCGGAACCAAATAACGCCGAGATGAGGGGAAGGCCCATGTAGCCTGCATTGGAGAAGACGCAGGCGAACCGGAAGATAGGGGTCCGGCTGTCCTTGTTGCGGGCCGTGAACAGCAGGGTGATGACAAGGCCCAGCAGGCTGGACAGGATGCTCAGGGCGAAGGCAGCCAGAAGATTGCGGAGGATCTCGGGGCTGAAATCCATCCGGTAGGAGTTGATGATCATAGCGGGCACGACGAGGTTGACCAGCAGATTCGAGAGGGTCTGCTTGCCTTCGGGGCGCAGCAGGCCGGTCTTGGCACCGAGGGCACCCAGCCCCATGAGGATGAAAAGCTCCGCCACCTGCTGGGCGGTGATAAGGGCGAGGTCCATGAGGGAGACTCCTTTCTGTTACAGGATGACGTTCTTGATGAGCAGGGAGACGCTGCCGTCCTCGGCGTGGAGGAACTCCACCGCCGAGTCCTCGGAGAGGATCTCGGTGGGGATCTTCACCTCGATGCCGCTGGTGGTGTGGATGCTGCGGCTCTCCATCCGGCGGATGCGGGAGGGCGAGACGGTGACGGGCTGCTGAGCCTGCGCCGGCTCGAGGATGTCGCTCTTTTCCACATAGTCGTCGAAGGGGACGGCGGCCAGCGGGTATTCCTCGGCCAGCTGCTGGCGCACCTGTTCTACCGTCACCTTGTTGTCGTTGTCGGCGGCCTGATTGGCGATGAGCATGGCCACCTGCGCCTCGACATGGGGCTCGTCCTGATAGTTTTCCTGCACGGCCTGCACGGCGGCATCCTGAATGGCCTGTAGCTTTTTCTTCTCCGGCTCGGCGGTGGTGTACTGGAAAACGACGGTAGAGAGATAGAACTCCTTGTGACCGTCGATGTCGAATTTCTTTTCCAGCAGCTTCATGGAGTAGTCGGTCAGGTCCACCAGTGCGCCCTCTTCCACCTTGCCGCTCTGGGTGGGCAGGCAGGCCCGCTGCTGGATGATGGAGTTGACAGGCGCACCGTCCACGCTCTCGGTGTAGTGGGTGTAGCCGTTTTTGTAGTTCAGTTTGAGGACGGCGAGCCACGGCTGACCGTCCCGGGTGAAGTCCACCACGGCGAGGTCGGCCCCGGGGATGGTGGTGTGGGCGTGCATATAGTCGAACAGGACGCCCGCGATGCGGCAGGACAGGTCGATAAAGTCCTTGTTCTGCTCCAGCTCGTACCGGAAAGCCGAGTCCGGCAGGGGGCGGCACTGGCGGATGTCGTCGCTGGCCAGCAGTTTTTCGATGTGGTACTGTAAATAGGCTGTCTTTTCGGCGGTCATCTCCATGCAGCTGCCGCTGAGGACAGGTGCGTCCAGCGTGGTGTCCAGAACGTGGAGAATGGCCTGATGAACGATGATCTCCATATGATAAACCTCTTTTCTAAGGAAATAACCTCTCAGTCTCGCATTCGCTCGACAAGGCCGGGTTGCGGCACCCAGCATCCGCAGCACTTCGTTTGCGTCTTGCTGGCCGCTGCCCCAACAGCGACTCCCTGTTTCCGCCATTGGCGGCGGTCGTCGTTGTTGCCCCTACCGAGGGGAGCCTCTGGCGAAGAGATTAGGCTTTACGTACTGCCAAAGCCTCCCCTCGATAGGGGAGGTGGCATCGCGCCAGCGATGACGGAGAGGTTGAAACTCTAAATCAGCTCTCAGTATAGCACAACCCGGCCCAAAAGGCGAGAACGACTTGAAGCGGAAGGGTAGAAATGCTATACTTAGCCCAGAATACCTTATTATAAAGGATAAAGGAAGGGGAGACGCTGTATGGAATTTCGGGAAAAGCCGATGCAGAACCTTATGCGCATCAAGGAGAAGGAGATCTGCAAGAATGTGCAGGCGCTCCTGCTGGACGGCGAGAGCATCGTGGGCGCATACAAGACGGTGCGCGATCAGGCCGTTTTCACGAGCCACCGCATCTTTATCGTAGATATGCAGGGCGTCACCGGCACCCGGCAGGAGATCTTCGTCCTGCCCTACCGGAAGATCGTCCATTTCGGCATCCAGACCGCCGGCTTCGGCGACCCGCTGCAGACCTCGGAGCTGACGGTCTGCTACGCCGACGAGCACGAGATGAAGTTCGGCTTCATCGGGCAGGAGGAGCTTCTGGCCGTGGCCCGCGCCATCAGCCGGTGCATCCTGTGACATCAAAATAGGACAAAACGGGACGGCCCGCTCTGACAAATGCCAGAGCGGGCCGTCCCGTTTTGCTGTGATGATGAATAATGAAGAATAGTAGATGACTGTTTAGCAGGCGCGGCCAGCCTCGAGCATATAGCGCAGGAAGCCGGTGACATCAGCGGGGTCGCTGACGCTGATGCTGAAGCCCTTCTTGGGGGCGTCCATGGTCTGGAAGATGGCGGACGCCTCACGGTCCTTCTTGAGGTCGCAGGTGGTGCCATTGTCCAGATGGAGGATGATGCTGCCGCGGCTTGCGGCAACCTGTTTCATAAAGCGGTTTTTATCAAAATATTCGATGCGAAGCATAATAAATACCTCCGTAACTGATATGTTTTTGCGGGTCGTGGTGCAGATCGGACATCGCGGCCGCTGCATGGGGAGCGGTCACCCCGCGCGGAAAAGAACCGGCGTCAGGGGTTGTAACCGCCCGGGAACGGTGCTATACTGAGCTTATCCGCTCCGATGAAATAATACCACGAAACCGGCGGAGAAGATAGAACAAAAGCAGATTTTTTGTACAACAAAATCGGCTTTGACAAAAAAACTTCAATGCCTTGGGGAAAGGAATTGGCGAATATGGCACTAAACATCTGCCACGATGTCATTGTGGACAGCGAGAGGGGCCGGGAGCTGGCGCAGCACGGCAGCGCCCTGTTTCCCATCGCCTGCTACGCCGAAGATCTGTCCAGCTACTCGGTGGCGTGGCACTGGCACGAGGAATTTGAATATGTGCTCTGCATGAAAGGCCCCCTCCATGTGGACGTGAACAAGACCCGCCTGACCTTGCAGACCGGGCAGGGCGTCTTTATCAACTCGGGGGCCCTCCACGCGGTGGAACAGGCATCGGAGGGCACGGCCCTGCTCCACTCGGGGGTGTTCCACCCGCGGCTCACGGGGGGCATGGATACCATCTTCTGGCAGAAGCTCATCCGCCCCATGACCCAGCCCGATGCCCCGGCCTTCTTTCTGCTGGACGAGTCGGTGCCGTGGCAGCGACAGGTGCTGGGCTGCCTGCACGACAGCTGGAAGGAAGTGTCTGACGAACCCTTCGACTACGAGAACCGGGTGCGCTATCACCTTTCGCTGGCCCTGCGGCTGCTGAGCACCCAGTGCGTGGGCGGGCGGACAAAGGTGTCCCAGCAGGAGCAGATCGCCTCTGAGCGGATGAAGCAGATGCTTCGGTTCGTGGAGGAGCACTATTCCGAGGAGCTTACCGTCCAGCTCATCGCGGACAGCGTGGCCCTCAGTGAGAGCGCCTGTCTGCGCAGCTTCCGGCAGATGCTGGGCATCACGCCCATCCAGTACGTCAAGCAGTACCGGGTGGAAAAAGCCGCCGAGCTGCTTCGCTCCACCCGGCTCAAGACCGGCGAGATCGGCGCGGAGTGCGGCTTTACAGACAGCAGCTACTTTATCAAGATATTCCGGGAGATCAAACACTGTACCCCCAAAGAATACCGCATGAAATTCTGTTGAACTGTAAATAAGGAGAATTTGTCCCATGCAGCGTACATTGACCTCAGGCCCCATCACCAGCAGCATCCTGCTCTTTGCCCTGCCTCTCATGTTCGGCAACCTGCTGCAGCAGATGTATAACATCGCCGACACATGGGTGGTGGGGCGCTTCCTCGGCGCCGACGCGCTGGCGGCGGTCGGCTCGTCCTACACCCTCATGACCTTCCTCACCTCGATTTTGCTGGGCCTGTGCATGGGCAGCGGCGCGGCCATCTCGATGCAGTATGGCAGCGGCGAATCTGAAAAAATGCGCAGGAGCGTGTTCCAGTCCTTCGTCCTCATCGCGGGGATCGCGCTGGTGCTGAACCTGCTGGTCTATCTGGGGCTGGGCGGCATCCTCTGGGTGCTGCGGGTGCCCGAAGAGCTGAAGCCTCTGATGAAGGACTACCTCCTCATCATCTTCCTTGGCATCACGGCCACCTTCCTCTACAACTACTTTGCAAACCTTCTCCGCGCCATCGGCAACTCGGTGGTGCCGCTGGTCTTTCTGGCCGTGTCGGCCATCCTGAACGTCTTCCTCGACCTGTTCTGCGTCATCGTCCTCGGCTGGGGCATCAAGGGGGCGGCAGGCGCAACGGTATTTTCACAGTTCGTATCGGGCGTCGGCATCGGCGTCTATACTCTGAAAAAATTCCCGGAGCTTTGCCCCCGGCGGGAGGACTGCCGCTGGGATAAGCAGAATCTCGCGGCTATCCTGAACCTTTCGGTCATGACCAGCGTCCAGCAGTCCATCATGAACTTCGGCATCCTGATGGTGCAGGGCCTCGTGAACAGCTTCGGCACGGTCATCATGGCGGCCTTCGCAGCGGCGGTGAAGATCGACTCCTTCGCCTATATGCCGGTGCAGGATTTTGGCAATGCCTTCTCCACCTATGTGGCCCAGAACTACGGCGCAGGCCAGACCGACCGCATCCGCAGGGGCATCCGCAGCGCAGGGCTGACCTCGGCGCTCTTCTGTATCTTTATCAGCATGATGGTCTGTCTCTTTGCCGCCCCCCTCATGGGCATCTTCATCGCCCCCTCGCAGGCGGACATCATCGCCGCCGGTGTCCACTATCTGCGCATCGAGGGCGCGTGCTACATCGGCATCGGCCTCCTCTTCCTGCTCTACGGCTACTATCGCGCCGTCAACCAGCCGGGGATGTCGGTGGTGCTGACCATCGCCTCTCTGGGCACCCGCGTTGCGCTGGCTTACCTGCTGTCGGCCACCCCACTGGGCGTCACCGGCATCTGGCTCAGCGTCCCCATCGGCTGGGCGCTGGCGGATGTCATCGGCATCGGATACTATCTGGCAAAACATAGGAAGGTGACACAATGAAAATCGAACACGCTGCGTTGTATGTCAACGACCTCGAGGCAGCAAAGGACTTCTTCGTCCGCTATCTCGACGCTGTGCCGAACGAGGGCTACCACAACCCGCGGACGGACTTCCGCTCCTACTTCCTTACCTTCGGGGAGGGCGCACGCCTCGAGCTGATGAATAAGCCCGGTATGTCCGACCTGCCCAAGCCTGCCGTCCGCACCGGCTACGCACATATCGCGTTCAGCGTCGGAAGCCGAGAGAAGGTGGAGGAATTGACAGCACGCCTCAAGGCGGACGGCTACGAGATCCTCAGCGGCCCGCGCACCACCGGCGACGGATATTATGAAAGCTGTGTCCTCGCGGTGGAAGGAAATCAGATCGAGATCACGGTATAAGAAATGCAAAGATCCCCCTGAGTGTTTGCTTAGGGGGATTTTTTCTGTTTTTACCCCGATTTACGCAACTTATATAACGTATAAGTTGCGTAAAAACCTGTGAAAGAACCGTGAAAGCTAAAACTTTTTAGATAAAACTATTGACAATCCCGGGTGGACGAGTATAATGACCTTATCGAATCGCTCAAAACATTTAACTAAACAGCCTGAGATGATTCGCCCGTATCAGACACAATATCACAACACATACAAGATAAAAGGAGAAGCTTACCATGACTTTTGAGGATATGAAGAAGATCGTCGTTGACACCCTGAACTGCGAGGAGGAGAAGGTCACGATGGAGGCCAGCCTGACCGAGGACCTCGAGGCCGACAGCCTCGACGCTGTGGAGCTGAACATGGCTCTGGAGGATGCCTTCGGCGTCTCCATCCCCGACGAGGAGCTGGCCAACATGAAGACCGTCGGCGACATCTTCAACTACCTGACCGCACACGCTGAGGCATAACGATGAACGACATCAGAGACCTGCTCCCGGGCCGGATGCGGGAGCGCACCTTCCAGCTCAAAGCCCGGCGGGACGCCGGCGTGGCGTGGCATGAGCCGCAGTTTGTGGAATGCAAGCAGTGTGGACGCCGTGCCACCCGCCAGATCTGGGCCAAGAGCCTCTTCGTCTGCCCCAACTGCGGCAATCACCAGCCCATCGGCGCGTACTACCGCCTGAGCCTCGTGCTGGACAGCGGCAGCTTCCGGGAGCTGGACGAAGAGCTTGCCCCGCAGGATGTGCTGGGCTTCCCCGGCTACACCGACAAGCTCGCCGCCCAGACCCAGAAGACAGGCCTCAGTGAGGCTGCTGTCACAGCTGTGGGCCGCATCGGCGGCGTGGCCGTGGTGGCCGCAGTGCTGGACAGCCGCTTTTTCATGGGCAGCATGAGC
>OBZC01000653.1_pt1 | contig 35828 bp, 34 predicted proteins | sample 1538231 | NCBI WGS metagenome assembly OBZC01 (sample SAMEA2580225, study PRJEB22360) | human gut metagenome | biome: human gut; feature: human-associated habitat; material: faeces | place: Denmark | collected 2008/2010 | reverse complement strand
TGATGTCTGCCTGTCCGAGTGGCAGGGACCAAAGACAGTCTGGACTGACTGCCCAAGGGATACCCGTTGAGGGAAGAACACTGGTACAGTGTTCTTCGGCATGAAACATAGAATTACTTGCGTGACGTACTTTGGAACGCTAGAAATTCTTTTCATGCTCCTCTGTCTTTGCGGCGTTCCGGCTCCGGGAAGTAGTGTCGAATAGGAGCAAGTCACTTATAAGAAGTGAAGGATTATGGCAGTGAGACTAAATCACAGAATCCATGCGGCAGAGGTACAGAAGGCTTCTGCCGCATTCTTGTGTGTTTTAGCAACACAGAAATGAACGAAGTATGAAGCGGAGAAAGATATGAAGGTTGTAGGTTATATGAGAGTAAACAGCATCGAGCAGTTAGGAGGAACACAAGTGGCAGAGAAAGAAAAGAGCATGGTAGAAAAGATATTGGATACGGAAAGGGCTGGATATGCCTATTTTTATCCAAGTGACGGAGGGAATAGACAGGAGTTTTTTATTTCCATCACACCGGAGAATATGGCGAATTTCCTTGGCAGTCATTTTTATGATGCAGAGAAGATGATAATTACCGATATGGTTGACCGTTTGATTTTGGATACCTATGGTGGCTTTATCAATACCTGCCCGGATCAGAAGCTGTGTGCAGAGATTATTCCATATCTTGCACCGATACAGATGGGAGAGAAGGAAGCAGGGGAAATCTTAATGGTAACCAGAGAGGAATCGGATATGTACTTTGCAGCAGAGGATCAGGCGGTAACTATGGCAGAGTGCCAGACACTGTAGGTGTGTTTCTTTAGGGTATAAATTTAGTTTGTCTAAAATCCGGGAGGAAAAACGATGAGAGTAATCATTATTGTAGTAAGTGTGACGGGTGTGATTCTGGTAGTGGCTACCTGCATGGCGGTAAAAACCGTCAGTTTATATGAACTGGATTAGGAGCAGTTTATGAAGAAGGAATCCAATGAAGTCAGATATAAGCTGGCAGAATTGCTACTTAAAAGGATGCAGGAAAGCGGTCTTATAAGCGAGGAAGAAAGGGAAAAAATCGCTGTTTTGAACATTGAGACTTTTTCTCCCGAACTTGCAAAAGTATATCTGTAATAACGCTAGATATAATGAAAAAAGTGTGGTAGTGTATGTTGCTAACAAGGGAGCAATTCCTTGAAAATGAAGGAAAGGAGAACCCAAATGGCTAAAAAAGTAACGGTCATAAATGCGATTTCCGATAGCAAACATACACAGCCACAGCAGAGGTTAAAAGTGTGTGCCTATGCCAGAGTCAGTACCGGCTCAAGGGCGCAGGCAGAATCTTATGCCACACAGGTGGAGTATTACACGGAAAAAATAGAGAATAATCCGCTCTGGGAGTTTGCAGGCGTGTATGCAGATGAGGGAATCACCGGAACCAAGGTAAAGGGCAGGGATGATTTCAAGGCCATGGTAGCCGCCTGTGAAGAGGGAGATATCGACCTGATCCTGACCAAGTCCATAACGAGATTTGCCAGAAATACGGTGGAATGCATCCAGACCATAAGAAAACTGAAAGCAATCGGTGTAGGGATTTACTTTGAAAAAGAGGGTATTAACACACTGACTGAGGCAAGTGAATTAATGCTTACCATACTGGCATCTGTGGCACAGGGCGAGTCGGAAGACTTTTCGGGCAATAACCGCTGGGCAATCATTAACCGATTTGAGAATGGAACCTTTATCGTAGGAACCCCGGCATACGGATACCGGAAGGATGAGGATGGAAACCTTATCATAGAGGAAACTGAGGCAGAGGTGGTAAGGTGGATTTTTGAAGCCTACCTAAACGGAATGGGAGCCTATGTGATTGCCAAAATGCTGAATGACCATAAGATACCTACTATCCGTGGTAGCGAAAAATGGCAGGACAGCGTAGTCAAAAATATTTTAATGAATCCGGTGTATGAGGGAGATGCCCTGCACCAGAGAACCTACACCGAAAAGCAGTTCCCATTTACCAGAAAGGTAAACTATGGGCAGATGAATATGTATCTGACCAAGGATGCCCATTCGCCAATCATAACCCATGAGGAAGCGGAGGCAGTACGGAGCATCATGGAATACCGGAGCAGGACGCTGAATATGAATGGGAAAAGATGCCAGAACAGGTATATTTTCTCAAGCAAAATTATTTGTGGGGATTGTGGAAGTCATTTCCGCAGGCAGAAAATATACATAGGAAAACCATATGAGAAAATCATCTGGACCTGCCATAAGCATGTGGAGGATAAGGAGTCCTGCCATATGAAAGCAATCAGAGATGATGTATTGCAGCAGGCATTTGTAGATATGTGGAATAAGCTGTACACCAATCAGGGAACCGTACTGGAACCTTTACTGAAAGCCTTAACGGAGCTGGCAGCAAGTAAGCCGGATACCGAAGAAATCGAACAACTGGATAATGAGATACACTCCTTAAGCGAGCAGAGCCTAATCCTGAATCAGGTAATGAAGAAGGGATATATGGACTCTGCTCTTTTTATGGAAAAAAATAACCTGCTGGCTCACAGGCTGACGGAATGCAGGCGAAGGAAAACGCTCCTTGCAAGAAAGCATAAGAGAACCAAGGAGATTGTGAGGACGGAGCAGCTTATCGGACTATTAAAGCAGGAAGGATATCAGAGGGAGTTCAAGGAAGAATTGTTTGACATGGCGGTAAAGAAAATTCGCATATCCCTGGACCATGAAATCAACTTCTGCCTAAAGAATGGTCTGGTACTGACAGAAAAGGAAGGAGGCAGTGAGGATGCAGTGGCATACACCAATCGGGTATAAGGTTCTGAATGGGAAAATAGTGGTTTATGAAGAACACCGTAAAATCGTAGAGCAGATTTTCAGAGATTACGACAGCGGAATCTCAGCCCTTCGGATAGCAAAGGATTTAAAAGATAGAGGCATAAAAAATGCCCATGACAGGGTAGGCTGGTCCCACGCCTCCATAGGCAGGATACTGGAGAATTACAACTACCTTGGTACCGAGGATTATGAGCAGATCATAGATAAGGAACTGTTTGAGAGGGTGCAGAAAAGGAGGGAGCAGGTACGGACCACGGGGAGCCGTGGAAAACACAGACCGAACAAAAGGGAAAGGCTCATATTCAGCGGAGTGCTGCTATGTGCAGAGTGCGGATGCCCCTACAGCCATATTCAGCCACACAGTAAGAGAGTGAATGGAATACCCAAGTGGAAATGTAAAAATTATGTGTACCAGAACAGGGTATCCTGTGGTGGCGGTTTTATATCGGACAGGCAGGTAGAAGAGGTATGTACCATAGCCATAAATAAGCTGATACAGAATCCCGGACTGACAGAGAAATATGAAAAGAAGGAACAGCAGGTCAGTCCCGAATACCGCAGAATTACAAGTAGAATAGCAGATGCTGAAGATATAGGAGCCGATGAGATGATGGCACTTTTATTTAAGCAGGCTTCTGAGCGGTACAAAACGCTGGAGGTCAGGGATGAGGATATCATGGCAGAGGAAATGAGGGAAGCACTTGCTGGGAAAGAAGAAATCGGGGAATTTGATGAGAAACTGTACCGGAAGCTGATAAAGCAGATAGTGGTGTACAAGGACGATTCCATAAGAGTGATTTTTCCTAACAATAACAGTATAAAGATAGGCTACCGGGATTTATAGGAGCCGGAAAGGAGCAGATATGCCACAGACAGCGATAAAGAAGAAAGTATCCATGATACCTGCGAAACCGCAGTATGACAGGAGTATCAAGCTGTCAGAAAAGAAACTGCGTGTGGCGGCCTACTGCCGAGTCAGTACAGAGCTTGAGGAGCAGGAGAGCAGCTACGAGGCACAGGTGGAATATTATACCCGAAAAATACAGGAAACAGACAACTGGAAGATGGCCGGGATTTATGCCGATGACGGAAAAAGTGCAACCAACACTAAAAAACGTGACGATTTCAATGCCATGATAAAAGATGCACTGGACGGAAAAATCGACATGATACTGACAAAGTCGGTCAGCCGATTTGCAAGAAACACGGTAGACTCCCTGCTGACCATCCGAAAACTGAAAGAGAAGAATGTGGCGGTGGTTTTCGAGAAAGAGGGTGTCAACACCTTGGACGGAACTGGAGAAATTCTGATTACCATCTTAAGCAGTCTGGCACAGGAAGAAAGCCGTAACATCAGTGAGAACACCAGATGGGGTGTGGTCCGAAGGTTTGAAAATGGCAAGATGATAGTCAACCATAACAAATTCATGGGTTACACGAAAAACGAAAATGGCGATCTGGTCATTGTACAGGAAGAGGCAGAAATCGTGAGGTTGATTTTCAGGCTATATCTGGAAGGATACAGCGCCAAAAAGATAAGCCAGTACCTAGAGGAGAATGGCATAAAAACAGCAACCGGGCAGGATAAGTGGTATGACTCGGTAATCTTTAAAATGCTCCGCAATGAAAAGTACATGGGAGATGCCCTGCTACAGAAGACCTACACCGTAGATTTCATGACCAAGAAAAAGGTCATCAACAAGGGAATTGTGCCACAGTATTATGTGGAAGATGACCATGAGCCAATCATACCGAAGGAATTATTTTACCGGGTGCAGGAAGAACTGGCAAGGCGAGCATCCATGAATAAATCAGCAGTTACACGCACGAAGAACCAGAAAAGCAAGTTTTCCTCAGAATATGCCCTTACCGGTTTACTACTCTGTGGAGACTGTGGGCAGGAGTACAGAAGAGTCACATGGTCGAGAAATGGCAAAAAGAAGATTGTGTGGCGGTGTAGCAACCGACTGACAAACGGAACCAAGAACTGCAAGAAATCAGAGACATTGGAAGAGGGTGCTTTAAACCGGGCAGTCATGGAGGCCATAAACAGAATCACCAGGGGTGACGGAGATTTTGTAGGAGCCTTCCGTCAGAACGTCATCCGGGTAATTGGAAGCTACAGTGGAGAGCAGGAGCCGGATGAATTCGATGAAAAAATCAAAGAAAAAGAAGAAGAGATGGTGGCTCTGATTGCGGAGAATGCAAGGGTAGGTTCCTACACAGATGAGTTCGATGAGAGGTATCGCTGGATTGCGGAAGAAATCAATACCCTAAAAGAGGAGCAGATAGGGGCCAGACGGAAGAAAAAGCTGGCTGACAGTTATGAACAGCGGTTGAAGGATATGGACAGTTTCCTAGAGAAACAGACCTGCCAGATACCGGAATTTGATAATGACCTTGTAAGAAGGCTGATAGCAAGCATCAAGGTAGTCTCTGCCGAGAAGCTGATTATCCAGTTCCAGTCGGGGATCGTCATGGAGCAGGAAATCAGATATGAGTAAGTGACAGGCAGGGATGACAACTGAATAGGGAACGGAATTCCTGCCTGTATTTATGGTAACAATAAAATGCCCGATGGGTTCGGGCGTTTTATTGTTGGCATAAAGGGCAACAAAGGAACGAAGGAGAGCAGAAGATGGATTTGAAGGAATAAGAACAAACGTTCTAAAAAGGCATTTACAACAAACATCTGTTTTGATATAATTATATTTTCCGGATGCGATTTTATAAAGAATAGTTGTGAATACATTTAGAGGATATTACTACTGCGGAAAAAGGGATATAATGAGTTACGCACACGAATTATGGCCAATTAGTGGAAAGAGTTTTTTTGATATAGATAATCAGAGTTATTTGGTACATATAAAATGGAGTAGAAATTTAAAAAGTGATTATCAGAGGCTATCAGAAAATTTTTTTATATGTGGATATAAGATATGTGAGAGGATAGTAGATAGTGGGCATGACAATATCAAGTCCGATATGTGGTTTTTGCCAAGTATGTACTTATTCAGACAAGGAATGGAATTGGGGATAAAGGCTCTTATATGCGATGCGGTTGCAAGTAAGAATAAAATACAGCAAATATTCCTTGGTTGTAAACACGATTTATATATGTTGTTTGAAGCGTATGAAGCAGAAACTACGCTTGCGCTTACTTTGGATGAATATAATTGGATTAAGAAGTATTTGTTATCTTTGGAAGAAGTAGACGCTAAGTCAGATTTGTTTCGTTTTCCTTTTGAGGATGATTTTTTATCTGTTTATAGGGATGATTTTTTAGATGTTGTTGATATGGCAAATAGCATGTTACAAGCATATGGAATTATTCAGAAATGTTTACAAATACCAGAGAGTGAAAGAATAGATAGATTTGATCCAGTGCGTTCGTCAGAGTTTTTGCAATTTGCGAGTCATGGATTTGGTAATTGCTCTTTATGGGAGTCGATTTCTGGAGATGGTTTTCACAAGCAGGTTCTGGGGTATAGTTTGGCAACAGAGTTTTTGTTTTATGAATGTAATGAAATTTCGAAAGAAGATAAGACATTTGCAATATTATTTCTATTGAGAAATCTTATAGAATTAGGTTTAAAGAGAATGTTTTATAAGACGATAGAACATGGGGTGCCAAGAAATATCTTTTTAAGTAAAAGAAGAAGTCACTTGCTCTACAAAGAATTATGGAAGAATGTACGTCCAATGATTGAATATTATGCAAAAGCTCAGGGACAGGATTTAGAGATAATTGATATTGTAGAGAGTCAAATTCAAGAATTAGGTAACATAGATAAAAATGGTGATATTTTTAGATATCCTACTTCATATAGTTTGGAATACAGGTTTGATAATATAAATATAGACTTGAACAATACATATGAATTCATGCAGGGAATATTCAATTTTTGTGATGGATGCGATGGCGAATTTGATGCTGTTGCAGATTGGGAATCTGATATGAGAAGTGAAATGGCACAATATGCAGATTGGTATTAAAGGGGTGTCGAGATATGGCAGAAAAAATAAGAAAGCTAAGTAATTCAGAAATAGAAGTATTAGCCAAGATTGTCGGAGAATGTATGACTGGCACTCAAATGGATAGTATTTTTCATGAGTGTGGAGTAAGGGATACAAGTAATGAAAGCACAAAATGGAAACGGATATTTTATACTTTTCAGATGAAACAGGAGGTTGATGGTTCGTCTAATGCTTTTTTGAATTTTATAAAGAAAAGTTTAAATCCGGTCAGGTTTGTATCAGGCAATAACGGTGATCATGAGGCGATTTTGGCAGAAATTAATAAACCGTTATTATTAATGGGATTGGAGATGACAAATGAAGGAAAGTTAATTAAAGCTGTTGCCGCAACTACAGTTTCTGAAGTGGAGAGAAGAACTCGGAGTTTAGTAAGTGAATTACAAAAGAGACACATTCATACAGATGTAGTGAAGTGTTGCAAGGAGGAGTATCTTCAAGAGAATTATTTTCATGCGGTGTTTGAGGCTGCGAAAAGTTTATCTGAAAAAGTAAGAGAGAAAACCGGTATTCAGGATGATGGTTCTACACTGTTTAATACTGCGTTTTCAGTAAATAATCCAAGATTGGCATTAAACTCATTACAGACATCTACTGAAAGAAATTTACAGAATGGATTGAAAGAAATGTTAAATGGCGTCACACATATGGTACGAAATGTAACAGCACATGAACTGAAAATTAAATGGGTTGTAAATGAGCAAGATGCAATTGATATTTTAACAACAATTTCCTTTTTACATAAGCAGTTGGATGAGTGCTTTGTGGTTCCACAGCATATAATATAGTTAAAAATAAATTTGAGCAATAAGTGATTGTTGAGGACGAAGAAATATGGTATATTTATGATGAAGAAAGGGCGTGATTGTATGTTGGCAACAAATGCACAGCAGGTAATTGAACCAACTGATACTACAAAGTTGGAATTTTATCGTTTGATTGGGGAAGGCTATAAGGCAATGCAGGATGGAAGAACCAGTACAATCGATGAAGTAAGAGAAAAATTGAAAAAGAGGAGAGAAGAACGTGGCTAGTGTAGTATTTACTGAACCGGCAGAATATGATTTGCTGGACATAGAATACTATATCTTCGTTGACCTCTGCAATCCTCAAGCAGCTCAAAGAATATCCGATGGCATATTAGATGCCGCTGAAAAATTAAGTGAATATCCAACAGGTCATCCGCTGGTAGATGATGAACTTTTAAGAAGCGTTGGTCTACGAATGACACGCTTTGATAACTACAACATTTTCTATTATTATGATATGCAAAATGATGTAGTGTACATAATCAGAGTTCTATATAATAAAGTGGATTGGCAAAGTTTATTTAAAAGATAAATGGTCGTAATCAAGCCTCCAAGTCTCACGAAGATTTGGAGGCTTGATTACGACCATTTTCAGAGGAAAGTAATTTCTGAAATAAATAATCTGTGGTACAATATTCTAAAAGTGCTATAAAATGTTAAAATTACCTGAAAGGATAAATTATGAGAGTATATATATTAGCATTACAAGAACAAATATCTGTTGCTGAAAAACTTTTAGAAGATATTGGAAATGCAAAGATTATTTCAAGACCGTTACTGGATGAAGTAACTAAAGAAATAAGTACAAATTTTAAGAAGAATATTAGAAATGCAGATGTTATTTTAGTGATAATAGATGAGAAATTCGCAAACAATATAACGCTCAACACGGAACTTCAAATTGCTTTGATGGAGTGTAAAAGAAATAAAAATAAATTGTTATTGCCGATTATTTTAGATGATGCAGCAGTTCCTACTGTTTTAGAAAGTATGATTTATATAAAGTGTAATTTGAAGTCCCAGGCAGATATAGAAAAAACAAAGTTGAAGATTATGAGGGCAATGGAACATAGAAGGTATAACATTAGAACTCTAAATTGGAAAGAAAATAAGAGTAGAACATCTTCAATGATAATTTTGACGATTGCAATTGAGATATTTGCAATGATATTTATTGTAATGTTTTTTCAAGAAAGATCTTTTGCTTCAGAATATTTCGACAATGAAAATATATTTACTTTATCCATAGGATTAGTTACTGTTACATTTTCCGTGGTCGCACTTTTTACAAGTTATTTTTCAATTATGAAGAGGCGGTGGCAGGAGGATGATGAAGAAGAAATAGAAGCATATTCTAGACGACTTAAACGAGCCATAGTGCCAGAAGAAATAAAGCGAAATGGACAAAATGACTTTAAAGGTGAAGATACAAAAAAGGAAATAGATGCGTTAGGACGAATGATGATAAATCTTGAAGATATTAAAGAGTTTTATACATGGAGTCAAAAGCAGGCTAAAGCTTCGTTTATATTAGCAGTAGCAATGTGTATTTCTGGATTTGTTCTAATGATAGCAGCAGTTGTGTTGCCTGTGGTTTTTAAATTAAGTTTTGAAATGTCCATTATTCCTGCTGTTGGCGGTATTATAACAGAGCTGATAGCTGGTACAGCATTGGTTGTATATCGAAATTCATTATCACAACTTAATCATTATCATAAGGCATTGCATGAGGACGAACGTTTTTTATCAAGTGTGAATTTACTTGGAAAATTTAGTACAGTTGAAGCACAAGATGATATGTTGCGAGAAATTATAAGAAGTGAAATTCAAATGAATTTAGCTGGATTACAGGAGGATGAAAATATAAAGTTAAGTAATTCAAATAAAGTTACATAAATTTTGAAAATAAGTGGTTGGAATCAAGCCTCCAAGTCCCCAAAAGATTTGGAGGTTTTCTTCTGCCCATTTTTAGAGGAAAGTAATTTCCGAAACAAACAATTTATGGTACAATATCCTAGAAGTTATCAACGGGATAAGTGGATCATAGGGAAAGAGCAGAACAAATCACATACAGGTCAGACTGACCTGTATCTCAAAAACAAATCCAATCTTTTGCTATGGCAGGTGCAAAGTGGTGCATCATGCTTTATTTTGCAGGTCCGGCAGGGGACTGCTGCACCATTTTCGAACCAAGGCTTAACGAAAAGCCAAGGGATGTGCATCTTTATTGTACACTCATGGCATGTGGAGACTGTGGTGGGACTACACAGAAAGGATATGTAGAAATCCTTGAATTTACGCAATTTGTGGAGTTTTTCAGTTTCAACAAAATTGGTGAAAATCACAGGGAAAAAGAGCTTGTGAGGAAAGTAACTGTTGTTGTAGCACTAGACCTCGGTTGTGGGAACACAAAGAATTCTGAATATGAAAGTAAATAGAGAGCTATCAGATATATTGATAGAACATAGGGATACTTCAAAAGAGTGTCCCTATTTTTTTATATTAGGGCATTCCATTAGGGGTGCCTTTTTCAATTCAATTTCAGAAGGAGGTTCACTATGAACAACACAGCGTTAGGAGCAGTAAGTAACAAGAAAGAGAACATTCGCTTTATTAGCGAAGCACATGAGAAATTCTACTATGAAAAATTAAATGAAGTGCGTTATGTAGATGTATATCACAAAGCACTTTGCTATTATAACATGATTGATGACAGGCTCAACAATGGCGTGGAGAAATTCAATCGTGAGGAGGAAAAGAAAGAACAGGCGGAAAAACCGCAGGTTCGTTCTTCCTTAAAGGAGCGTCTGGCGGCTAAGCAGAAGGAAGTGGCACAGGGCAAGAAAGATTCCAAAGAACAGGAAAAATCAAAGAATACACACAGGGAGATGTAAGAATATGAATAATCCATTTACAGTTGAAGAAACAATTTCATGTGTATGTTTGAGACACAGGACGGGACGGATATGATTGGGCAGATCCGACAGGTAATGCCGCACATAAAGGACAGCGACATGGAGGAGCTTGGAGAGCAGGTGTTAGGTAAACTCCAGAACATGATCAATGAGGAATTTGCAGAAATTTCTCTGGAATCGGCAGAATGATAATTGAACCTTGTTGAGTAAAAGGTGAGTAAAACGAGAGTTGATTTTGTAAAAAAGAAAATGAAAATTGCTTATATTTTGAAATGTATTACATATAATAATATAAACATAAAAAATACGCAAAAAATGCTTGCATTTTGTTAAACGAGGTGATATATTATGAGTACAATAAAAGAAAAAGGATGTGTCAGTATGAAGATTCAAGCTGTTTTGATTGATGGCTTTAAAAATTTATCAAACGTAAAAATCTCTTTTGATAATATTACTGCTCTTGTTGCACTTAATAATTTTGGTAAGTCAAATGTGCTTTCCGGTATTGATTTTGGGTTAGCATTTATTAAAGCTACAATTGAAGATAAAAAGGAAATGATGGCAAATTCTAATTTAATTCCAATTAATTGTAATATGATTGGAAAAAATTATAAGTATGAGATGGAGGTGTCTACTGATATTCATGGTCAGGAGTACATCGTCCAGTATGGCTTTGAATTTGTATGGAAAAACAGTGAGGATATGGAGCCGAGAATTGTTTCTGAGTTTCTAAAAGTTAAGCTTAACGAGAAAGGACAGAAGTATACTCAGTTAATCAATAGAACACTGGACACAGCATTATATAAGAGTTCTGAGACAGGACGATGCTCGTCAAAGATAAAAGTTGATTCTGCAGAGCTTGTTGCAAATAAACTAAGAGCCTACGATGAGTTATATTATGCAGAGATTATTACAAAGCTAAATGGAATGAAAATATATATGGAAAATAATCTGGATGCAAAGAGTTTTTATCAGCCAGACCCAATTATTCGTAAGGGATTTGAAAATGAGATGATTAACGCTGATAACCTCCCGCGTATTATCTTCAATTTGAAGAAACAGAATTCAGACAAATTTGAATTGTTGAAAGATGTGTATTTTCAGTTATTTCCAGACATTGAGGATGTTATTGTAAAGAATTTCAAAATCAATGCAGATGAAAGTGACCAGTTTCCTGACGATGCACCATTTGTATTTACGAATTCTATCTATGTATTATTTGTTAAAGATAAAAACTTAGCGAACCCAGTTAACTTTTCAATGATGTCAGATGGAGCAAAGAGAGTATTTATGATACTGACCAAGATAATTGTATCTAGTGTAAGCAATATCTCATTGATAGCAATCGAAGAGCCTGAGAACTCTGTTCATCCCGGACTATTTCAAGCATATATACAAATTATAAGTCAGTTGTTAGATGATTGTAAGGTAATTATTACTAGTCATTCGCCATATATTATTAGCTATTTAAAGCCTTCTTGGATTCATGTTGGTATGAATAGAAAGCCCGGCGTGGCCGAGTTCTTTGCTTTTAAAAAATCAGGTCAGAAACAGTTGGAGAATGATGCAGCTGGATTAAATATGAGCATGGGAGACTATCTGTTCTCAATGCTTGCCGATTCAGAGAGTAACATAAGCGATTATTTGGAGTGTGATGTCGATGAGTAAATGTCTTGTACTTTTTGTAGAGGGAGATACTGAGGTCGAATTTTACAAACAAGTAGTCGCAAATGCCAGAAAGCTACACCCTGCGGGAAGATTCGATACTAATATTGAATACAGAAATGTTAGAGGTGTAGGTGGTTTTAAAAGTATTGCTCTCAGAAAATTCACAAAAGAAATCAAGCCTAAATATGGGGATGACTGTGAGTTCACAATTGTTTTATGTAGTGATACGGATGTATTTGATTTTGCACCAAAACCACCGATAAAGTGGGATGAAGTAAAGAAAGATCTTGCAAATAATGGAGCAGCTAAAGTTATTCACGTACAGGCAAAGAGGTCAATTGAAGACTGGTTTTTGTATGATATAGAGGGAATTTTAGGATTCTTGAGGCTGGGTAAAAATACAAAAGTATCAGGAAAGAATGGATACGATAAGCTCCAGCGTTTGTACAAGCAAGCCAATAAAGTTTATTACAAAGGAATACAGAGCAATGGTATGATAGAACGCTTGAATATTGAAAAAATTGCAAATGCAGTGAAAGAACAGCTGAATCCATTATATAAGGCTCTTGGAGTAGAAAAAATTAAATAATAGTATGTAAGAGCATTGCTCTTTACATAGAAAAAGCCAGAGATTAACTCTGACTAATTCCCTTGCCAAAGAAGGTCTTTGGACTTATTTTTCTCGCAATCTAATAATACCAAAGAAAGCCTTCTTCTGCAAGGAGATTTTGCAAAGGAGGTATAGCGATATGGCAGTACACCACGGTGGAAAAGTAGGAAAAGCGGGTAAGACTCTTGCTAGTAAATCGTCTAGTAAACAGTCGAAAAGCAAAGCTGGAACTACATTAGCTAATCACAAAGCTAAATGTCATTAATGACTAATACGGACCTAAGCATGTCTTTAAAAGGCTTTATTTTATTTGAAACTTATATGAAATTGATTATGTATAATGAATAGGAGAAATTGAAATGGCACAACATTGTATTAAAGGAAAAAGAATTAGAAGGGTATGTATACCAAAAGAATACGATATAGATAAGATACAAATAGGAATTCCTGTAATCTGCGATGAAGCAAAGACGGTCGGGTTAATTAAAAATGGAGATGTAGTATTACCTTCTGGAATATTTGGAGCACAGTGTAGAAGAAATGCATATGGATATTCTTATGCAGATAAGTCAAAACCTAAAGAACGCCGATATGTGTCAACAAATTGGGTGCATCCTTTTGGAAATACCAACGCCTCTGAGGTAGCAGTTGATATCTATAGACCATGTTGGCCGCAGGTAGAAGTGCCACCTTACGGAATAGAATTACAGTTGTTTAAAAGCAAAGATGGACAACTATATGTTATAGTTGTTCTAACTGATGAAATAAGAGCTAATTACTTGAAAGAAGCAGTTAACATACTGCTGGAAATATATGGTGTGTGTTATATTTTTGATGGAGAAATTCAGTTAGATTATTCATCAAAGAGACAGAGATGCAACTGGGAAATGCTCCCTCCTGGTGAAATGCCAAGTAGACACATTAAAAAGCAATTAGGAGAACGTGGAGAAAAAACAGATACGTATGATATTTTTAGATTAGAATATATGGAAAAATATAATTCGGAAAAAATAGTAGAAGGTATTAACGGTTTTAAAGGTTATTATGCGTTTATATTCTCAAAGTGTTGTGTATTAGAATCTGCAATTTACGGAAATGCAACATACATCATTCCTAAAGAAAATTGGGAGATTTTAAGTCAAAAAACAAAGAAAGAGCTTTTTGATGAAAATAAAGTAATAGGAAAAATTGATCACACAGCTAAATGGAAACAAAATGTAAGCGATAAATTTAGAATGTTGGAAGTGGTATTAAGTAAATAATTAGTAAATATGTGTGATGTAATGAATAAGAGATTTGGAATTAAAGGTAAAGAGTGCTACCTGGAAAATGATAGTACTCTTTACTATTCATAAGCTCTGATTTTTCTCCGTTTGATGCGATTTTCTGCATAGCCGTCGCCGACTGATTTGCCTGAGCTTCCAGCTTTTTGAGATCTTCTTCCGTTTCGATGATTTCCCTCTGAAGAGCATCGTACTGTTCTTTGGAAATGTCGCCATTCGCAAGTGCCTGATTTGCCTGCTCGGCAGCAGTCTTGAGAGTAGCGAGCTTTTCCTTTGTTTCACTGACAGCGCTGGAGAGGAACTTCTGCTTCTGCGCAAGTAGCTCTGTGTTGCCTGGATCCAGTTTCAGGAGCTTTTCGACATCCTTGAGCTGACTTTGCGTATTCTTGATTTCTGAATTGCCCCCCCTTTAAGGCTGTCTGAAGCTTGGTGGTATCGCCACCGATCTCGACCGTGATACCCTTGATTCTGCTTCCCGCCATAGGCTCATCCTCTCTGCAAAATGGGTATAGAAAAAGCACCGTCCAAATAAACCTTGAACGATGCTCTGATAGTTATCGGATTGTTGCTCAATCTTCTATCTCTTTATATTTTGTTTTATTGCAGTGGTCACTGCATCTATATTGAATGGCTTTGAAATGTGTCCGTTCATTCCAGAATCCAAGGATGCCTGTACATCTTCCTTGAAAGCATTTGCAGATTGTGCGATGATTGGAATTTTCGCAGCGTCTGGGCGCTCCTTGCTCATTGCACGAATTGCCCTTGCCGCCTGATGTCCATTCATTTTAGGCATCAGGACATCCATTAGAATCACATCATATGTGTCTGCTGGATTGTTGGCAAAACAAGCAACTGCGTCCTGTCCGTCTACTGCACGAGTTACATGCATACCTGCTTCTTCGAGCAGCGTGATTGCCAATTCCGCATTCAGCTCATTATCTTCTGCGAGAAGAACCTTTACTCCATTAAGGCTGACATTCTGTATAAGATTCAACTCAGGTATCTGTTTTGGGTCTGCAAGTTCCATAGGAATTTCTACTGTAAAAGACGAACCACACTCTTTCTTGCTGTGAACCGTAATTGTACCGCCCATCAGTTCTACATATTGCTTGGAAATTGCCATTCCAAGCCCCGTTCCGGCATAATGTGTTCGTGCGCCGTTATCCTCCTGTGAAAAGGGTTCAAACAGCCTTTTCTGAAATTCTTCACTCATACCAATGCCATTGTCTTTTACCACATAACTGCCTACAATATGCCGTTCGTCTATGCCCGGTTTGATACTAATTTCAAAAGTAATCGTTCCGCCATCTTTTGTAAACTTGACCGCATTACTCAGAAGATTTGTCAATATCTCACGAATTTTTGTTGCATCCGTCAGAACATAAAGTTCTTTGGGGATGTTGCGATGTATCTCAAATGTTAAATCCCGATTCAGCAGGAGTCCATCCACGATAGCTATCACATTATCTATTAGGACAGGCAAATCCTCCGGCTCAGGTGAGAAGCTTACCTTTCCGTTCTCGATACGGCTAAGATCCAGTACATTATTCAATAACAACAGCAGATGCTCTGAACTTATTTTTACCTTTTGCAGACTATCGTGAATTTCAGATACATTTGTCTGGTTCAGTGCAATGTCCGTAAATCCGATAATAGCATTCATAGGTGATCGAATATCATGTGACATGTTAAGTAAGAAGGATGATTTTGCTCTGTTTGCGGTCTCTGCTTTTTCCGCAGCCTTGCGCAACAAAAGCGTCTGTTCAATTTCATCTTCTCTTTTCCTTTTGTAGCTGATAAAGCAGACAGCACAAAGCAAAAACAGCACACATCCTGCCATAGTTCCAACATAAACGGATGATCTTCTTGTTCGCTCTACCAGCCCATTCACAGACTGCATATCCATTTCAATGCATAAAGCACCAACTATTTCATCCGAATCGTCCGTTATAGGATAACAGGTTGTAAAAATAGGACCCCATGTCGTATCAACAATGTTCTGCGAATACACCGTTTCTCCTGAAAGAGCCTTGTTAATATACGGAATCATTTCATCTTCAATATAGTCTCCCGGATGTCTGACATCTCCTGCGTTGGGATCCAGACCGTCCACCACATAGATCAGCCTGTTTTCTTCATTTCGGGTGGCAGTGTATAAATATCTGGTTGAATTCAACGTTCGAATTTCATTTAGAAACGAGGAAACCTCGTGATATATTTCTGTATTTTCATCGGATTGATGGCGGAGCGTGGCAAATTCTTCTCTTTCGATTTTTTCATTTACCAATTTATGGATTGCATCCGCAATTTCCATATCACGTTTGAGTTCCGTTTCAAGGGCGATATCTGTATACGATTTTTGCAGAATATATGTATATGCTGATGCCAACAATATGATTGAAAGCGTCAAAATTGTAAATAAACCTATGGAAAACTTAGTAAATCTCTGCTTTAACTCCTGAATGCCTTTGACTGACTTCTTGTCTGCTTGTGTTTTCATTCAATTTGACTCCACTTTTTATTTCATAGAAATATGTGGAAAGGACTGATGTAAATACCGCATCTGCCGAGCGTGCATTTTTCCATCAGCTGATTCGCTTTTCAGATTTATCCTTTAATTGTTTCCTCATTCGAGGATTTACATTCTGAAAGGTCAGACAATATTTTCTTGCTCTCTAAAGTTGCTTCTGCCGCTGTTTTCTGCGGCACATCCAGTTTTAATTCAAATGGAATGCCGTATTCTCGAACCACAGTTCTCAGAAACATATTGATCGCAGTTGTCATATTCAGACCGAGTTCATTAAAAATCTCCTCAGCCTGATTTTTGATTTCCTTATCCGTTCGGATGTTCAGATTTGTTGCTGACATACGCAAAATCTCCACGTGGTTTACAGTATACTCACATACTCGTGTCACGTCAATATAATGTCATTATATGAGCTGTGAACTTTCTGTTAAAAGGCATCCATGTCAGATTGCGTAGCCATCTGCGAATACAGAAAGTGTTGGACACAATCAATGGGATAGGAAGAGAAGAGAACTGCAGATAGCAGAAAGAAATGAAGGAAGAGCAGATGAGCGGGGAACAAGCACCGAAGCGAATGCTGTGGTTAAGGATGCGGGAAAAGAAGATAGAAAACTGACACAGCATAAGCAGGCGGTAGCTGGAAAAGATAAGACGGAGAGAGGGGTTGATCGGGGTGTAAGGACGGTGTAGAATAAGCATAACGAGTCGGAGGTCACGGATGACAACGTGGCTTCCGGCTTTTTTGGTCTTGAATGATTTGCGCTTCAAACGGTAATGTTTTCTTGTGTACAGTAGAGCGCTATAGTATAATAAAACCAGTTTTTTGCATAAGTTTAAAAGCTATAATAAGGAAATCGGCAAACCAGATGAAAGTCTGGGATGCAAAGCTACAGGGCCTGTAAAATGGCAGCCAGTTGCATAAAATGAGGTGCATTGTCTGTCTGACAGTGCTTTTTTGTGGTGTTATTTCATAGGCGTAACTATAATAATTTTACTAGGAGAGAGAAATATATGAAAATGAATAAATCAGTATTGCAAAGGGGGATCATTTTTATATTGTGTATTTGCATCCTTTTTTCAGTCTGTCCGGTCTATGCTTTTGCAGCAGAAAGTCAGAAAGAGAAAATTATCAGGATTGGTGTACCGGATGATACATATGATAAGATAAATGGAAATGGAAAAAGAAGCGGATACGGCTATGAATATCTGCAGAAAATCGCAGGTTATACCGGGTGGAAATATGAATATGTAGATTGTACATGGGAAAATTGTTTCGACAAATTAAAAAATGATGAGCTGGATATTATAGAAGGAATCTCTTATACGGAGGAACGGGCAGAGAATATGCTTTTTTCCGGTATTCCAATGGGAAACGAAAGATATTGTGTCTACGTAAAACCCGATCATACAGACATCTCATCCTCTGACACTGCATCTTTCAATGGGAAAAAGATTGGAGTGCTTATGGATTACCTGCCGGAAATGGTATTGAACGAGTGGGAAAAGAAATATAATCTGCATATACAGCATGTCAATGTTTCAAATAATGAAGATGCTTTGAAGAAAATTGCAGATGGAGAAATTGACGGTTTTGTATCGTTAGAGGATTCCCGACTGGGTGGGTACGGAATGGCGGCCGTAACGAATATCGGAAGTTCAAAAATATATTTTGCAATCGGCCAGAGTCATTCTGATTTAAAGGCAGAGCTGGATAATGCTATGCGAAGGATCACAGATGATGATCCTTATTATGCAGATGAACTGCATAAGCAGTTTCTGTCAGCGGACAGCGTTTATTTTCTGACGGGAGAAGAACAGAAATGGCTGTCAGAGCATGGAACAATCAAAATCGGTTATTTGATAAACGATGGCGGGGTCAGTACTCTTGATACAGAAACCGGAAAAGTGAGCGGCCTGATCATGGATTACACCCAGCTTGCACAAAACTGCCTGGAAGGACAGACTTTGAAATTTGACCTGAAGGGCTATGATTCACAAGAGAATATGCAAAAAGCGTTGCATGATGGAGAAATTGATATGATTTTTCATGTGATGCAAAATACGAATGCTGCCGAAGACCTGGGCTATGATTTAACAGATACTGTCTGGAAGTATAATATGGCGGCTGCAACGGTTAAAAATAGTTTTGATGAAAATGCTGAAAATACGGTTGCGATACCAAGAGAAGACAGTGATTTGAAGTCTTATGTTTCCTACAATTATCCACAGTGGCATGTGAAGGAATATGCTACATGGAAGGATGCAAAGAAGGCTGTTTATGATGGAAAAGCAGATTGCATGATTATGGACTCAGGCAAGTTGGAACAATATTCTGATGATAATAAACTGCATAGTGTTTTTCTGGAAAAGTACGGTATGGTGTCATTTGCAGTCAGACGTGGAAATAGCATGCTGCTGTCTATCCTGAATAAGACTATAAAAACAATGTCTGCTTCAAAATTCTCTAATGCTGTGTATATGTATGACAGTAATCTGAAGAAAGTTACGGCAAAGGAGTTTATAAGGGACAATTTCTGGGGCTTTACGGTGCTTGTTGTATCTGTTTTTTTGATCGTGCTGATACTGATACTTGGATTACTCCAAAAAGCCAGAATTGCAGAGAAAAAGGCAAAAGAGGCACAAAAGCAGGCAGAAAAGGCGAACAGTGCAAAGACAGATTTTTTGAGACATATGAGTCACGATATCCGGACACCTTTAAATGGAATTATTGGGATGATCAATATATCAGAGCGTTATTTTGGCGATAAGGAAAAATTGTATGAATGTAAAGCGAAGGTAATGCAATCGATGGACTATCTGCAGTCCCTTCTAAATAATGTCCTGGATATCGGAAAAGTAGAATCCGGAACATTGCAGCTGGAATACAAGTCCTTTGATCTGGTTGCAATGTTTGCAAAACAGATTTCGATTGTTGAGACAAATGCAAAGGAGTATGGTATCAGCTTTGAAGGCGGAGCTTCCATGGGTACTTTTCATCACAGATATTTTATTGGCAGTGAGGAATATCTAAACCGTCTTCTTATGAATCTTGCCGGAAATGCCGTTAAATATAACCGAAGAGGTGGTAAAGTAATCCTGTATTTCAATGAGATTTCAAGTGATGACAAGACGGCAGTTTTTGAATTTGTATGTTCCGATACGGGACTTGGTATGAGTGAAGAATTTCAGAAACATGCATTTGAATCTTATGCCCGGGAAGGAAAAGAAACAACGAATGGATATAGTGGTGCCGGACTTGGACTTTCTATTGTAAAAGATATTGTGGACAGGATGAATGGAACAATCAAACTGGAAAGTAAAGAAAATGTAGGTACAACGTTTACCGTTACGATACCACTTGAGATTGATCATAATGCGGAGAAGGAACAGCAAAAAAAAGTGGAAAAGCCTGATCTGTCGGGTAAGAGTGTATTATTAGTTGAGGATAATGAGCTAAATCTGGAAATTGCAAAAATGCTGCTGGAAGATGAAAAGATGGTTGTGACTACGGCAGAAAATGGCAAGGAGGCTGTGGATATTGTTTCCCAGTCAGTTCCAGGCAGATTTGATTTTATTTTTATGGATATCATGATGCCGGTAATGGATGGATTAGAAGCAGCCAGACAGATAAGGACATTGAACCGTAAAGATACAAAAGAGATACCCATCATTGCGATGACAGCGAATGCATTTCAGGATGATATCAGGGAGTGCATAGATGCTGGAATGAATGCACATATTGCAAAACCCATTGACAGTAAAAAAATAAAGGACACTTTGCTATTGGTTTTAAAACAGAAAATGCAGTAAGACAATTCCCAGAAAAGGAAGAATGTTGTGTTTCTGGCAGTCCCGGTCAGGGCGGCAAATTTAGATGAAGATATTGATGCGGCAGTGCAATTTTACTAAACCAGGAGTTTGACAAAGAGATGTATAGAGAAATGTATTTGACAGACAGGAGTTTTAATATGATTTCGAGAGCAAAGAAATATGTGGCAGTATTACTGGCTTTTGTATGCGTGTGTATGATATTTTCTCCCCAGACTGCATATGCAGCCGAGGACAGTTCGCAGCATGAAACTGTCAAAGTCGGTTTCTTTTCCATGGATGGTTATCATGTGATGGATGAAGAAGGCAACCGCAGTGGGTATGGCTATGATTTTCTTCGGCTGATGGCCCGTTATTGGGATGTAGATTACGAATATGTCGGATATGATAAGAGCTGGGATGATATGCAGCAGATGCTTGAAGATGGCGAGATTGATATGGTAACATCTCCCCGCAAAACACAGGAAAGAGAAGAAAAGTTTGATTTTTCACGTCCGATCGGAACCAATAATGGGATTCTGACCGTCCGCAGTGACAACAGCACGATTGTGGATGGCAATTACAGTACTTACAACGGTATGCGTGTGGCATTTTTGAATGGAAGCTCCGAGATAAAGAGTTTTGCGGATTTTGCAGGCAACAAAGGATTTACATATGATCCATTTTATTTTGATACGACAGCAGAGATGGAGGAAGCTCTTCAGAGTGGAAATGTTGATGCTATTGCTTCTAGTTCTCTGAGAAAAACAAACAATGAGCGTATCGTGGATAAATTTGACAGCAGCGATTTCTATGTCATGGTTAAAAAAGGTAATACAGAATTGCTGAATGAGATCAATTATGCAATCGACCAGATGAATGCAGTTGAGGGTGACTGGAAAACGACACTTTATAATAAAAATTATGAAAGCATAGAAACTAAGAATCTGGAATATACGGAGCAAGAAAAAAGTATTATTGCACAATATTCCAAGGACAACCCGCTTCATGTTCTGTGTGATCCGACCCGTTATCCATATTCTTATAATGAAAATGGTGAGATGAAGGGTATTATCCCGGATTACTTCCGGAAAATTGCAGACTATGCCGGGATTTCCTACGAGTTTCTTACACCTGCTACCAGAGATGAGTATATTGCTTATCAGAAAAATACGGAAACCACAGATATGAGTATCGATGCACGCCTGGAAACAGATAACTATGCTGAGACGAAAAAATGGGGGATTACTGCACCTTTCATTACGATGCAGCTGGCAAGGGTGACACGGCGTGACTTTAATGAAAAAATTAATGTTGTTGCTACTGTTGACCAGACAGTAGCAAATTCAATTGCAGATGCAATGGCACCCGATGCAGAAAAACTGATGTGCAGTACCCGACAGGAAATGATGGAAGCTGTCCGTAAGGGTAAAGCAGATGCTGCCTTCGTCTACTATTACATGGCACAGGCGTTTGTGAACAGTGACACTACGGGCACCATGACATATACTATGCTGGAACAGCCTACATTCACCTACCGTATGGTAATTTCATCAAATGAGAACCATGCGCTGGCTGGTATTCTGACGAAAGCAATGTATGCCATGCCCCAAAATCTTGTTGAAGATCTTGCAGCACAGTATACCACATACAAAGCAACAGAGCTTACACTTGTTGACTGGATACGTCTGCATCCTGTTGTTACTGTTTGGGTTCTTCTTATTTTTGGATGGCTGCTGACTGCTATGGCTGTGACAATAGTGCGTCTCAGTGCAAGAAAAAAAGCTCAGAAGGCGGCCCAGGAGAAAGCTGAGGAAATGGCGGAACTGGCAGAGCATGCACAGGCTGCAAACAAGGCAAAAACAGCATTTCTGTCACATATGTCCCATGATATGAGGACACCGATGAATGCAATCATAGGATTTACCGGTATTGCAATGAAAAACAATCCGTCAGACGAAGTGAAAAATTGTCTGGAAAAGATTCACGAAAGCTCAGAGCATTTACTGTCGCTGATCAATGATGTATTAGATCTGACCCGCATAGAAAGTGGAAAAGTGAAATACAATCCGGTACCGGCGAATGTGAAAAACATTACAGATTCTGCATTGGATATTACAAAAGGCTTTCTTACAAACAGGGATATCAACTTTAAGATTCAGCGTGAAGAAGCAAAGATTCCAAATGTACTAGCGGATCCTGCACGCCTGCGTGATGTGCTGGTCAATATTCTGAGCAATGCCGTGAAATTCACTCCGGATGGAGGGACGATTACATTTGAAGCCCGGTGTCAGGAAAAGGGCGGGGATGGATATATAAATATGCGTTACCGCATTTCGGATACTGGTATTGGCATGAGTGAGGAATTTACAAAAGAAGTTTTTGAGGAATTTGCACAGGAAGATTCCGATGTGAGAACGCAGTACCATGGAGTTGGACTGGGGATGGCTATCGTAAAGAAGTATGTAGATATGATGGGTGGAACCATTTCCGTGCAGAGTAAAAAGCATGAGGGAACCACATTTACTGTGGATATTCCTTTGGAAATTACAGATAAGGAATGTAATAAGTCAGACACAGGTTTTTCTGAAAAGGTAAATCTTGCAGGTGTGAATGTCCTTCTTGCAGAGGATAATGAACTGAATGCAGAGATTGCTGCCGTGCAGTTGGAAGAGTTCGGGATGAATGTAGAAAGAGCTGTGGATGGAAAGAATGCTGTTGAGATTTTCAGAAATCATCCGAAAGGCACATTTGATGTAATCCTGATGGATATCATGATGCCTGAAATGAATGGTTATGAAGCGACAAAAGCAATCAGGGCAATGAATGATAGACCGGATGGAAAAAACATTCCTATTATAGCAATGACAGCTAATGCATTTGCAGAAGATGTTCAGGCATCACTGGATGCAGGAATGAACGCACATTTGTCAAAGCCGATTGTGATTGATGAAGTTATAAAAACGATTTTAAGGTATGTATATAATTGATTAGCAGAGGTTCATGAATTAGTGGAATACAATTGACAGGAGGACTAGACTTCTTTGTTATTGGCCCTTTTGAGAAGCTCTTTTTGGAGTTCCTGCAGCCTCGCGTCGATCCTATCAGCGGTATTTTGCTGAGCACTACGGATCACCTTTGTGATGTTCTGCTGGAGCTGCGCCTGGTAGGTGGACTTATCACCAAGGAGCGTGTTGATGGCCTGAACTACCACATTCTCCAATACCGTCTCATTGACGGTTCTTGCGTGGCATTTCTGCCCGGTCGGCTCCAGCCTACTGATGCAGCGCCAGACGATGGATTTGCAGCCGCGATTGTTCCAGTGAATTCTGCGTACGGTAATGGTGCTGGTATCGATGATCGCACTGGTCTCCGCTTTTGCAAAAAGCGTGAAAGAAGCGGCTACGACAGTATCTCCTTTTACCATTGTGGTGACCTTTATCGGACTGAGTCCCATGCTCAGTCAGGGAAAAGAGATTCCGCTGTACCGGTATCTGATTCCGGTGTATAACAGCGTACAGTGCATGATCGGAATTTTTCCTTTTCGCTATCAGCCGGAGGAAATTTTTTTGACCGTGATCGTGAATTTGTGTGTGGCGGGAGTGCTGGTATTCGGACTGACGAGAGCGTTCCAGAGCGAGAAAATTATATATTCATGATGACAATGCAGCAAATGCGTAATATAATGTACGTGTTTGCTGTTTTTTTGCAGATAAGTACATTTTACGTTCGAAAGTCCGGATGATTTTTGGATCATGAGAAATGAGGAGCATAACCATACGAATGACACAACAGAAATTAAAACGTTTTCATGTGAAGAGAATATATTCTACATTGCTGCTTTCTTATGGTGCGCTGTTGGCTGCACCGTTTATAGCAGTATTTTTGCTGCTTTCATTTTGGAAAAATAGTACAGAGAACTATTACAGTGAAATTATGAAAAATGACTTAACGGAAGGCCGCATGGCATTTGAAAAGCAACTGGATATTATGTGTGCAGGAGCTTTTTCCGTATCAAACGACAGTGATTTAAAGTGGGTCTATTTTCTGGACGGATTGAAGGATGGGGACAATAATATCGCAGCATTAATCAGATGCAATGACATGCTTCGCCAGACCTTTGCGGATTCAGAGCACTATCAGAATTACAGCGTGATTATGAAAAATGAATTGATATTTCGAAAAAGCGGGATGGTAGTTGGGGATAAGTTTTTTTATGACAATTATTGCACTTATCAAAATACGGATTTTGAGACTTGGAGAAAACAGAGTTTCGAGTCGAATACGTGGCAGCTGTTTCCGTTGGAAGAAATAGATACAGGGGAGAAAACATTTCAGGCAATGACATTTTCCTACCCTGTGCGGAATTATATTCAACAGGAGCCAGGAGCAAATGCTGTAGTACAATTTTTGCTTCCAAAAGAAAATCTGGAGCAAATGTTTGGACAACTGTTGAGCCGCCAGGGAGGAATTCTGATTTATGATGCAGAGGACAGACTGCTTGCAAGTCTGGGGAAAATCAATGCGGATGGTGATGATCCGGAGAACACGGATCTGTTTCTAAGTGAAGCAACAGGGGAAGATATCCGGCAGATAAAATGGAATGGAACAGATTGTCTGGTGGTAAATCAGACATCGGAAGAAAATGGAATGCATTTTGCGGCCGTTCTTCCGATGGCGGTAGTAATGCAGGATTTTCAAAGAATTCGTAGAGCAGCATGGTTGATCCTTTTCACAGGGGCAGTACTGGAAATTGGCCTTGGGTGTTGTTTTGCATTAAGGTACAGCAAACCGATTCATAACCTGATTGACAATATGCAGGGATTTTTTACGCTGGAAGACAGAGAAATTCATAAAACGGAAAATATTTCAGAGTATGAATATCTGAAGAGGGGAGTTCATGCCCTGTTGGATGATTATCAGTCTTTGAATGCGATGCTACAGGAAAAGACCGTGAAAGAGAGAAGAAATTTTCTGACATTATTAATGAACGGAGAATTTGACACAGAACTTAGTATTATAGAGGAAGCTGCCCATGCCGGAATCCGGTTAGTGCAGAAGGATTACTATGTACTGGTGTTTGGCAGTGAGGAGGGAGAAAAACTGTTGTCAGCGGCAAAAAAATGCGCGGAGACGGAAACAGAACAGATATGGTATCCGGTAGATCCGACCCATGTAGCATTGCTGCAATATTGTACAGAGGAAGACCCTATGGAACCTCTGCTTGTAGGAGAGCAGACAACAGAGAAACTGAAACAGCTTGGAGCGGAGGAGGTTTATGTCGGAATCGGCAGTTGTTATACAGAAAAGCGAGAAATTGTATTTTCTTATCAGCAGGCGTTATATTGCTCTGATAAGGGAAAAATAGAAAAACAGAATGTAGTGGAATACAGCAGAGAGCTGTGGAAAAGAAATATGCCCTGGTATCCGCTGGAAATGGAAGAAAAATTACAGGCTGCTACGAAAAACGGTAATTCAGAGCAGGTAAAAGAAATTTTTATAAAAATAAGAGAAGAAAATCTGGAAAAAATACATCTGTCGGCCAATGGAGGGAAAGTCGTTATATCGGGAATTACCTCTACTTTGATAAGAATGTGTAATAATATGGCGGAAAGTATGGAAACGGAGCAACTGCTGGAAAAAGTACAGACGGAACAGTCGTTTCCCAAAGAATTGGAAGTATTGGAAACACAGTTCCTGCGTCTATGCGAAGAAAATTATCACAGCAGGAGCAGAAAGAGCGAGATATACTATCAGAAACTGGAAGAATATCTTGAGAAAAATTATGGCAATCCATCTCTGGGCGTCCCCATGGTGGCAGAAGAGTTTGGACTATCAGAAAACTATTTTTCTATCTTTTTCAAGGAGACGATGGGAAAATCTTTTAGCAGCTATTTGGAAAAATTAAGACTGGAAAAGGCAAAAAAATTAATTGCCGAAGGAAAATGGGATATGGAGACCATTGCTCAGATGGTGGGTTACGGAAGCAGCGCAACCTTCCGACGGGCCTTTAAACGTGCCTACGGGATAGCGCCTTCGGCATGGAAAGAATAAAAATCTAAGAAAATGCGCGGTACCTAAGAAAGTGTACGGCGCATTTTCTTAGATTTTGTACGTTGCATCAGGAATTTCAAGTTGTTGTTTCAGTGCTCGGCCTGTATTGTGAAATGCGTAAGGCAGCCACAGTACAAATACAAAAAATCAAATCGGTAAGCTGTGGGTTGAGCAAAAAAAGAAGGCGAGGGCACAAAATGAAGAAGAAAAAAATTGTAGCACTTTTAACAGCATGCATGCTTATGACAGGAATGTTTACCGGGTGCGGATCATCCCAACAGGCAGCAGGATCATCAGGAGCAGAAGCAGGTCAGACACAAACAGGGGATAATTCATTGTTTAATGAACCGGGACAACTTCCCATTGTAAATGAGCCCGTGACTCTGACGGTGTTTGCGCCTGCAAATCCGGACGGCAGCTGGGAAGATAATGAAATGGTAAAAGAACTTGAAGAGACAACGGGAATCCATTTGGAGTGGCTGACCTGTGCGGCTTCGGATAATGTACAGGAAAAGCTGAGCACCATGTTCGCTTCAGGAGATCTTCCGGATATTATTTTAACTGGTGTAGGCAGTAGTAACCGCTATGACAAAGCAACAGAACAGGCGCTGGGAGAGCAGGGACTGATCTTACCTTTAAACGATTATCTGGACACTGTTTCAGTAGGTTATAAGCAGGCACTGGATGAAATAGAGGGGATGAGAGACTATATAACAACTCCGAACGGTAATATTTATTCTTTACCGAATGTAGATGGATCCCTGCATGTACAATACAATATGAAATTGTGGATCAATACGCAGTGGCTGGATAATCTGGGATTAGAGATGCCGACAACTACGGAAGAGTTTTATCAGGTCATGAAAGCTTTTAAGGAGCAGGATGCCAATGGCAATGGAGATCTCAATGACGAAATTCCTTTGTCAACAGTGACTTCCGGAGCGGGTACACAGATTGATGGATTTCTGATGAATCCGTTCCAACTGACTTCTGAGACAAATAAATTGTACGTGGACAACGGAAAAGTGACATTTGCACCTGTTCAGGAGGGATATAAAGAAGGACTGAAATATTTAAAGCAATTGTATAGTGAAGGTTTTTTAAACCCTGAATCTTTTACACAAGATAAAAATAATCAGGTAAACATAAATGAAGCAGGGGATGAATGCGTTATCGGAGCATTTCTGGCTCAAAGACCAGGATATGCATGTGATTTGACAACAGAACCCTATTCCGATAAATGGAAGCAGTACCAGTCACTTGCACCTTTGACAGGACCGGACGGTCAATGTGTGGCATCCTGGAATCCTTATGTTATGTTCCAGACAGGTATGACATTTATTTCGAGCAGCTGCAGTAATCCCGAAGCAGCATTCCGTCTGCTGGATTATATTGAGACGCAGACATACAGAGCTATTCTTGGAAAAGAAGGTGTGAATTATGTCATGCTGGATGATGATACGACAGAAGTAGGCATGGATGGTGTGACAAAAGCACTCTATAAGAAACTGGATGCTTCCACAGCCAATGTAACTTTGAATCAGGTTACGGCATTGGTGCGTACACCGGATTTCCTGCTTGCAGAAGCTACGAACCCGGATCCGTATGCGGAGGATGTTAAGCCGGTCAATGGTCGAAATGTGGTTATTTACAGAGCGTCTCTTGAACATGAAAAGGTGCGACAGTCCAGAGAGTCGGTAATGCCGGATTTATATATGAGCCAGGAAGACTCCAGCGAAATGTCTTTGCTTAAGACCAATGTTATGGATGTTCAGAAAGAATATATGGTGCAGTTTATTACCGGAGCAAAGGATATTGATGCAGAATGGGATGGCTATATCAGTGCCCTGAATAATGTAGGACTGGAGAGATATTTGGAGTTATTACAGAAGGCATATGATGAATCTTCTTTTGCAAAATAGGAGATCGGGAAAGCCTTTTGAAACATTTGCAAGGGGGACTGCATTAAGGCAGCCCTCCTTTTATAGAAAGAAGGAAGAAAATGAAGCCTAAGAAAACAATTCGTCCGGAACATAAAAAACAGCATGCAAAAAATACAATACGCAGCATAAAAAGGCATTGGCAGTTATATCTGATCGTAGCACTGCCTCTGGTTTATCTGATCGTTTTTAAATATATGCCTATTATTGGATCGCAGATCGCATTCCGGGATTACAATTTCAAAGGAGGTATCTGGCACAGCCCGTTTGTAGGACTTAAGTATTTCAAGATGTTTTTCCAGTCACCACAGTTCTGGAGACTGATGGGTAATACATTGGGCTTGTCTGTGTACGGTATTGTATTGGGAGTTTTTCCACCGATCATTCTTGCCATTGCATTGAACTATGTCAGAGTGCGATGGTTCGGAAAGACGGTACAGATGGTAACGTATATGCCTTATTTTATTTCTACCGTTTTGATCGTAGGTATTCTGTCACAGATGTTATCTCTGACGGGTCCGGTGAATCACCTGATCGAGAATCTGGGAGGACAGGCCATTCATTTTATGGGAGAGCCTAAATTGTTCAAAACATTATATGTTTTCTCTGATGTATGGCAGAAAACGGGTTACAATGCCGTAATTTATATCTCTGCGCTTGCTGCGGTAGACCAGGAATTACATGAGGCAGCAACCGTGGACGGTGCGAATATCTGGCAAAGAATCAGATATATTGACATTCCCAGTATCATGCCGACAGCAGTAATTCTGTTGATCATGTCCTGTGGGCATATTTTGACAATAGGATATGAAAAAGTACTGCTCTTGCAAAATGATTTAAACATGGCAACTTCAGACATTATCTCAACGTATGTTTATCGTATCGGTCTGAGCGGAATGCAGTATAGTTATTCGACAGCGATTGGTATATTCCAGTCAGTGGTATCTCTGATATTATTACTGGTTGTAAACAAAATAGCGGATAAAGTTGCCGATACCAGTCTGATATAGGAGGGACATAAGATGAAAAGAAAAGTTATGAGCAAAAGTAATCGTATATTTTATATAGTAAATACTGTGCTCCTGATGATATGTCTTCTGTTGGTAGCGATGCCAATTCTCAATGTGGTAGCTTCGTCTTTGTCTTCGCCAAGCGCTGTCATAAGAGGACAGGTATCTTTCTGGCCGAAGGGATGGAATATTGATGCATATAAGGAGATATTTTCCAACAGGTCTCTTCTGACCGGTTATAAAAATTCCATTATATATACTATAGTGGGGACATGCGTAAATATTGTATTGACAATTATGGCGGCATATCCATTGTCCGTAAAGGATTTTATTGGAAAAAAGGTGATCAGCGCTCTGTTTATTTTCGTTATGATCTTCACAGCACCGTTGATTCCTACTTATCTGAATGTCAAAAACCTCGGACTGCTGGATAGTATGTGGGCATTGATCTTACCGGGAGCAATTTCGGTATATAACATGATCATTGCAAGAACCTATTTCCAGAACAGCATTCCGGGAGAAATGTTGGAATCTGCAAGACTGGATGGATGCGATGATATCCGGGTTCTGGTTAATATGGTTTTACCGTTGTCAAAATCTATTTTGGCAGTATTGGTACTTTATTATGCCATTGCTCATTGGAATTCCTATTTTGATGCATTTATTTATTTGTCTTCAGAGAATAAATTTACACTGCAGGTAGTCCTGCGTAATATCATGAATTCGGTAGCAGCTTTGGAGGAAATGGCAACTACGGCAGAACAAAGTATGCGTGCAGCGAACATTGAAGTATTAAAATATGCTATTATTGTATTTGGTAGTATTCCACTGATTATTTTATATCCTTTTGTACAGAAACATTTTGTAAAGGGTGTTATGATCGGTTCAGTAAAAGGATAAGGAGCATTTGTATGGTCGCAGAACATAAAATAGACAGGCAGAAACTGATATCGGGACATAATCCGGTGCTGACGGAGATAGCAACGGACTCCCCGCTTACGGTAGGAAACGGAGAACTTGCTTTTACGGCGGATATCACCGGAATGCAAACGCTATACGAGGAATATCAGGAACTCCCGTTGTGTACAATGTCACAATGGGGATGGCACACGAAACCGGTAAGCGGGGAAAAGTACAATTATACACTGGATGATCTAGTGATGACGGAATATGTAAACAGAGAAGGACGTCTGTTAAAATATCCGCAGGATAAAAAGGTGGGCAATGAAGATGTCTATAACTGGCTGCGGGAAAATCCCCACAGACTGAATCTGGTAAGGGTCCGCCTGCAGTGGGGAGAGGAGAGCATTTCTGCAGAAGATATCACCGGGGTGCGGCAGGAACTGGTTCTGTATGAAGGGATTCTGTACAGTGAATTCCAGATACGGAACAATGCCTGCAGAGTGCGGACCGCCTGTCACAATGAAGGGAGAGACATCCTGGCCTTTTCTCTGGAGAGCGAGGCACTGAAGGAGAAAAAGATTAGTATAGTGCTGGATTTCCCCTATGGAGCTTCGGATATTACCGCATCGGATTGGACACAGAACGATAGACACCGTACCACGATACTGCAGACGAGTGACGAAAAAATGCTTCTGTGGAGACAACTGGACAGGGATGAGTATTATGCAGGTATCTATGCGCAGGGAGGAAAGATTCGAAAGGAAGGCAGCCATACCCTTCGTATTTTCGCCAATGGAGAAAAACTGGACATCTCCATAGCGTTAGGAAAACAAAAAGAGCAGGCAGAATGTTTATCTGCACAGGAAGTAATGAACGCATCCAAAAGAGGGGTTGGGCGTTTCTGGGAGCGGGGCGGTATCATTCAGCTGAATAAAAGCGCTGACCCCAGAGCAAGGGAACTGGAACGGCGGATTATTTTGTCACAGTATCTTATGGCAATCAATTCCAGTGGTTCAACACCTCCGCAGGAGACAGGACTGACATGTAACAGCTGGTACGGTAAAATGCATCTGGAGATGTATCTGTGGCATTGTGCATGGCTTCCGCTGTGGCATCAGGAGGAGTTGCTGGACAGAAGCCTGGCATGGTATAGGGAACATCTGCCGCAGGCAAGAGAAAATGCGGCAAGAAACGGCTACAAAGGAGCAAGATGGCCGAAAATGATCGCCACGGAAGGAGTGGACTGCCCTTCCAATATTGCGCCCTTGCTGGTGTGGCAGCAGCCGCACATTATCTATATGCTGGAAATGGCATATCGCAGAAAAAGAAATCGCAGATTCTTAGAGGAGAACTGGGAACTGGTGAAGGAAACCGCAGATTTCATGGTAGATTTTGTTGTATGGGATCCAGTCAAAAAAGTCTACAGCATATGTGCTCCGGTAATACCGGTTCAGGAATGTCATAAGGCCATGGATGTGTGCAATCCGGCTTTTGAGGTGGAATATTTCAGAGATACTTTACAGATCGCCCAGAGGTGGGCAGGACGACTTGGTAAGAAAAAGGAAGAACTCTGGGAACAGGTAGCGGAGCATATGGCAGAATTAACGGAAAAAGATGGCGTGTATCTGGCGCATGAAAATTGTCCGACTACGTTTATGGAATATAATAAGGATCATCCTTCCATGCTGGGCGCTTTTGGCCTGATAGACAGTGATCGGATAGACAGAACGGTTATGGACAATACATTGCAACTGGTGGAGAAGCGCTGGAAATATCCTACTCTGTGGGGCTGGGATTTTGCCATGATGGCGATGACAGCGGTAAGATTAGGAAAGCCGGAAAAAGCAATAGAACTATTATTAAAGGAATCTCCGAAGAATTGCTATGTTATAAGCGGTAATAACCGCCAGGTAGGACGAAAGGATCTGCCGTTGTATCTGCCGGGAAATGGATCACTGTTGTTAGCAGCGGCAATCATGACCGCCGGATATGAGGGATGTTGCAGACGTACACCAGGGTTCCCGGATGATGGACAATGGATTGTGGAATATGAAAATATTGATTCGCTGCCGGGGATAAACGCTATTGCCCACATTGACTAGGTGAGGAACAGTGTGTAAAACAAACCTATATGCCAAAGAATAGAAATTGGAGAAAACGATACATGCAACTGCCCATTTTTGAGAAATACATTGATGAACTGATCGAGAAGAGCACTTTCGATGTTCCTGCATGGAACATCGAAAGTGCCAGAGAGGGGAAGGCTGCCGGATGGAATTACATTGACGGCTGCATGATTCTGGCACTTTTGGAGATTTACAGCGCTACAGGAGAGAAGAAGTATTACGAATTCGCAGATGCATTTATTGACCACAGAGTACAGGAGGACGGTACGATTACGAAGTATTCCGTGGAAGAATATAACATTGACAATGTCAATGCAGGCAAGACCCTGTTCGCATTGTATGCCTTAAACGGCAAGGAAAAATACCGCAAGGCGATCGACCTGATCTACAGTCAGGTGGAGACGCAGCCCCGTACCGAGGAAGGCAACTTCTGGCACAAGAAGATCTACCCCAATCAGGTATGGCTGGACGGCATGTACATGGGACAGCCCTTCTACATGGAATATGAGACGAAATTCGATGACAAGAAGCACTACGATGATATTTTCCATCAGTTTGCCAATGTCGTAAAATACATGAGAGATCCAAAGACCGGGTTATACTATCACGGATACGATGCCTCGAAAAAAGCCTTCTGGTGTGACAAGGAGACCGGACTGTCACAGAATTTCTGGCTGAGAGCACTGGGCTGGTATTCCATGGCACTTTTGGATACCCTGAGCAAGTGTGAGCCGGGAAAAGAGTACAGGGCAGAGTATGACAATCTGAAGAAGGTATTCGTGGATCTGATCGATTCCATGTTAAAATTCCAGGATGAGAGCGGTATGTGGTACCAGCTTCCCGCACTGGGCGGCAGGGAGCCGAACTACTTAGAGACCAGCGGAAGTGCGATCATGGCTTACTCGCTGTTAAAGGGTGTGAGACTCGGATTTTTACCGGAGTCTTACAGAGCCTATGGATTAAAGGCATTCCAGGGTATCTGTGACCGCTATCTGAAGGAGAAGGACGGACATTTAAGCCTCGGTGGTATCTGCCTCTTAGCAGGACTGGGACCGGAGGATAACCGTCGCCGTGACGGTAGCTTCGAATACTATATGTCCGAGCCCATCGTGGAAGACGATGCCAAGGGTGTGGGACCGTTATTATTAGCCTACACTGAGATGAGGAGACTGGACGATTAAATGAAGTCAGGCGGGATGATGAAGAACGATAACAGAAATGACAGAAGAACATCCGGACCTGCGAAAGGGACGGGAAAGACCAAAGCAACGGGAAAAGCCAATGCGGCGGGAAAAACTAAAGTGACGGCAGGCAAGGAAAACCGGGTGCCCGTAGGACAGGGCCGGGAAAAGACGGCTGTTAAAAAGAAGAGTGGTCTCTGCCCGGTGGCTGATAAATGCGGCGGCTGCAGTTGGATCAACAAGCCCTATGTGGAACAGCTGAAGAATAAGGAAAAGCAATTAAAGGAGCTTCTGGCTCCTTTTTGCAAGGTCGAGGGTGTCATCCCCATGGAGCACCCGGAGCATTACCGGAACAAGGTACATGCGGTATTCGGCGAGAACCGGTATCACGATGCCATCTCCGGCATTTATGAACAGAAGAGCCACCGGATCGTTCCCGTGGACAGCTGTCTGATCGAGAATGCCAAAGCGGATGAGATCATTGTCTCTATCCGGGGACTGTTGAAATCATTCCATATCCGTCCCTACAATGAGGATACCGGATACGGACTGCTGCGCCATGTCCTGATCCGCACCGGACATGTCACCGAACAGATCATGGTGGTACTGGTGCTGGCTTCCCCAATCCTGCCCTCCAAGAATAATTTTGTGAAGGCACTGTTGAAACTGCACCCGGAGATCACCACTGTGGTCATCAATGTGAACAATCGAAATACCAGCATGGTACTGGGCGACAAGGAGCATGTGATCTACGGCAAGGGATACATTGAGGATGAACTGTGCGGAAAGAGGTTCCGTATTTCTCCCAGATCCTTCTATCAGGTGAATCCGGTACAGACCGAGATCCTCTATGGGAAAGCACTGGAGTACGCCGGACTTACCGGCAAAGAGACTGTGGTGGATGCCTACTGCGGAACCGGAACGATCGGCATGATCGCTAGCGACAAGGCCGGCAAGGTCATCGGTGTGGAGTTAAATGCCGATGCTGTACGGGATGCTCGCAACAATGCCAAGGCGAACCAGATCCGCAACATCCAGTTCTACCAGAACGATGCCGGGAAATTCCTCGTGGAGATGGCGACACAGGGTGCGAAAGTAGATGTCGTTCTGATGGATCCTCCCAGAAGCGGCAGCACCGAAGAATTCATGAGCTCTGTAGTCCAGATTGGTCCCGAGCGAATCGTCTACGTCTCCTGCAATCCCGAGACACTGGTCAGAGACCTGAAGTATTTTAAGAAGAAGGGTTACCGCGTGGCGAAGGGCGTGGGCGTGGATATGTTCCCGTTCACCGATTCGTTGGAGGCAGTCACCCTGCTGGTCCGGCAGAAGAAGTAACTGAAAAGTCAGTTTGGTGTAAATAGTATAAAAACAATGGATTCCGTACAAAAAAGTTCCGAAATCAGGAATTTTTGTACGGAATTTTTTGTATTTTTTTCACCGATATTGGCGTTTTAAATACAAATCTCAAATATCCGACAGCGAATCATTTCGGACTGGATGCCGATTTTTATTGCCGCGGTAAGCGTAACGAATTTCAAAATTTATTTGATAAATCAAAAAAGCTGATTGACAGTGCCAGAAGTAATATGGCAGAGGTTTTTCAAGAAGCAATGTTGCTGGAATGTGTCAATTTTACATGGCTTACAAAGATAGAGATGATGAAATTATCCAATCGGGAATTGGACAATTAGAAACGGCATACAAAAAAATACCATTTAAGCTGAGCTGGACACATTATCAGATACTTATGCGTATAGAGGATAAGGACGAAAGAGACTTTTATGAGAAGGAAGCAATACGCTCTTACTGGAATGTAAGCACCTTGAAAAGACAATTTCACTCCAGTTTTACATACTCCGTATGTACTGGAATTTGCAGGGCTGGAGGATAAAGCAGCATATCATGAAAGTGATCTGGAATCGGCAGTAATTGGGAAAATGCAGAAGTTTCTTTTGGAGTTGGGGAAAGGATTTCTCTTTAAACAGCGCCAAAAGAGATTTACATTTAATGACAAAAATTTTTATGTTGATCTGGTTCTGTATAACAGACTGTTAGGAAGTCAGTAGTGCGTGAATAAACTGCTGACTTCTTTTTTTGATAGATACAGTCACTCCC
>OBZC01000648.1_pt1 | contig 35937 bp, 33 predicted proteins | sample 1538231 | NCBI WGS metagenome assembly OBZC01 (sample SAMEA2580225, study PRJEB22360) | human gut metagenome | biome: human gut; feature: human-associated habitat; material: faeces | place: Denmark | collected 2008/2010 | reverse complement strand
AAAGACGGGCGGGACTGTCAACGGCGGCGCATGAAATGCGCCGTTCATCTTGACCGTTGACTGGCTCGGCTGGCTTTGCTATTTTCTCGATGAAAAACAATTTATTCGTACTTATTTCCATCATTGTCATAGTAAACCACATGAATGGAATACTCTTTTTCTGGGTTTTTAATTGAGATAATATCCATATCATCTGTGCTGTATCTCAATGTATCTTGCACTTGTCCATTTATTGTATAAGTGATTTCGGCATACTCTGTTTTAGCACCATTAAACCAAATTAAATCATACCATTCTCCGTTTATTGCAACGCCACCAACAATAATCTCATCACTATTTCGGTTTGTTGATGTACTAAATTTGTAATCTCCATTTCCTGTTGGTTCAAAGATGGCAAGTGTAGATTTATTATCTGCACTATATGCTCCACTCACGATATAACCGCCAAGTTCCAGTTCTTTTGCAATAGTCCATTCATTCCCCTTTGAAATTGCGGTGTTCAGTATGCTTTCTCTGCTGGTAATGGTATCTCCTTTGGGAGTTAAACTAAAGAAATATAAAAAAGCGGCAGCAACGCAAATAACAGTCGCTGAAATTATCAGTAACCACTTTTTCATAACCGATACCTCCATATAATCTGATTTATTATTCTCTTACTTGCGTCCCCGCTGCGGCTTTGGATTTTTCAGCAAATCCGATTTCTGTGCAATCTTTTTCAACCACTTCTTTTCTTCCTCTGACAGTTTCCCATAGTTCAGCTTGAGCCGCTTACAGATAAATGCCATAGCCGCCTGCTCCGGGTCGCTGTCCTCTCTGGTGGTTTCCTCTGCGGTCTGCAAAAAATCTTCCAGTGGATTGTCCTCCGGGACACTGAAAAAATCGTCCTTGTGGGCTTCCCGCAGGTCGAAGGCTATCTTGTTTATGTCCTGCTGTATCACATAGCGGCAAAAGCTGTCATCGTCAATATGGGCGGCGATAAGCTGTCGCAGCTGTGGGTCAGTCAAGCCGGGATTGTGTTGTTTCATAATCGTTGCACTCACAGCGTCCACAATGGCGTTTGCGCTCTGCACCTGCTTTCCCGCTATGCCGTTCACATAGATTTCAAGGTCGGCCATGAGCCGGGGAAAATCCGGGTGTGTCGCCAGCTCACACAAAAGAGAATTGTCCACCAGCCCGCTTTTCAATAGTTCTATCATGTCATCACTCAAATGCAGGTCTGCAAGATCGGCGTTTGGGTGGTTTCTTGTTTGAGAACGGCCCAGCAGATAATCAACAGTCACTTCGTAAAACTTTGCCAACTCAATAAGGGCGTAATGGCTGATGTCCTTGAGATTATCCCCCTCATAACTCCCTAAAGCGGACTTGGAGAGGTGGGTTTTCTCCGCAAGCTGTTCCAGCGTCAGACCGCGTTCCACACGCAGGTCTTTCAATCGTTCTTGTATGGATAGTTCCATGCGCTCCCCCCTTGTCTGCAAATATCATTTTTATTATACCACAATTCCGAAAGCGTGGAAATAGCCTGTTTTTTAGGCCAATTTCCTACCTTTCGGATATACGGGACGGGCGGTCATTTAGGTGTAGACTTAGGGTAGTTCATCGATGAACGGCACCTTGAAAACAGAATGACCGTCCGAAAAGGAATACCCCGGCTGGGGAAGCACTGCAAGGAGCCAGCTTCTGGACACTTTGTCCAGAGGTCACTTCGGGACAAGTTGTCCCGAAGCTGCGGGGAGCGTGCCTCGTCGCCGCAAGCTGCGTATCATTCGCTTCCGCCAGATGGCGAAAGCTCACTCGCTCCGCTGCGGCTCCTCTCCCCACAAAGTCTGACGACTTTGTGGGACCCCATGTTGGGAACACGCCGCAGGAATGGGGCAGGAAACCTTTTCGGAGGAACGGCAACGGAAAGCAAAATGGAGGGAACGCATGAGAGATAACCCCTATAAAGACTTGCCGCCACTGGAACGCAGGCCGAACGGTTCCCTTTACCGCATGACACCGGCGCAGAGGAAACAGGCGGCCAGCCTGATACGCCGGGAGTGCTGTTGCTTTGAGGACGGCAACTGCGTTGTTCTTGACGATGGGGACACCTGCACCTGCCCGCAGACGGTTTCTTTCTCGGTCTGCTGTAAGTGGTTCCGCTGGGCGGTTTTGCCGCTGGACGGGACGCTGAAAGCGGAGATTTTCCGGGATAAGGACTTGAAACGCTGTGCGGTCTGCGGCAGAGTGTTCGTCCCAAAATCCAACCGGGCAAAATACTGCCCCGGCTGTGCCGCCAGAGTTCACAGGCGGCAGAAAACAGAAAGTGAACGGAAAAGGAGGTCTGCTGTGGACAGTTAGGAGCGGAAAAAGCCTTGATTTATCAGGCTTCGCAAGCCCCAAACCGGGGCAGGTGGTATCAAGTATCGCCCGCCCCGGAAAAAGGGCTTCTAACCGTCCACAAAACGCACTATGACAAATACCATCTATATCCATCAGCCGGAAAGGGCGTTCAGCTTCACCCGGCTCCCGAATTTCCTCTTTGAAGCCCCCACATTCAAGGCCCTGTCTAACGAGGCAAAGGTTCTGTATGCCTTTATCCTGCGCCGGACAGAGTTATCCCGCAAGAATGGGTGGGCGGATGACTGCGGACGGATTTTCCTGTATTACCCTATCTGTGAAGTGGTCACACTGCTCCATTGTGGGCGGCAGAAAGCGGTGAACACCCTGCGGGAACTGCAATACGCCGGACTGGTGGAAATCCAGAAGCAGGGCTGTGGAAAACCCAACCGCATTTTCCCAAAATCCTATGAAGCGGTTCCAAACACCGACTTCAAGAAATCCCGTTCTGGTACGCCGGAGGACTGAAAACCGCACCCTTGAAGTACGGAAATCAATCTTGAGAAGTACGAAAACCAGACGGTATATAGAAATACAAAGATTAAAATGATTGATTTATATCCATTCCATTCCTATCGTATCAGAGATAATTCCGGCGGGATTTTCCCTGTGGAAAACCCCGGATAGGAAAGGAATGGGGAAAGGAGCAGAATGGCACAACACGCAATTTTGCGGTTTGAGAAGCACAAGGGCAACCCGGCAAGGCCGCTGGAAGCCCATCACGAAAGACAGAAAGAACAATACGCCAGTAACCCCGACATTGACACAAGCCGGAGCAAATACAATTTCCATATCGTCAAGCCGGAGGGACGCTATTACCACTTCATTCAGAGCCGTATCGAGCAGGCCGGATGCCGGACAAGGAAAGACAGCACACGGTTTGTCGATACGCTGATAACCGCCAGCCCGGAGTTTTTCAAGAGGAAACCCCCAAAGGAGATACAGGCGTTCTTCCAAAGGGCGGCGGACTTCCTCATTGGACGGGTAGGACAGGAAAATATCGTGTCGGCGGTGGTACACATGGACGAAAAAACGCCCCACCTGCATTTGACCTTTGTTCCGCTGACAAAGGACAACCGCCTGTGTGCAAAGGAGATTATCGGCAACCGGGCAAACCTGACGAAGTGGCAGGATGATTTTCACGCCTATATGGTGGAGAAATATCCTGACTTGGAGCGTGGGGAAAGTGCCAGCAAGACAGGCCGGAAGCATATCCCCACCCGGATTTTCAAACAGGCGGTTTCCCTCTCCCGGCAGGCAAGAGCCATTGAAGCCGCCCTTGACGGCATTAACCCGCTGAACGCCGGAAAGAAAAAAGAGGAAGCCCTCTCCCTGCTGAAAAAGTGGTTTCCGCAGATGGAGAACTTCTCCGGGCAGCTCAAAAAATACAAGGTCACGATAAACGACCTTTTGGCAGAAAATGAACAGTTGGAAGCCAGAGCCAAAGCCAGCGAAAAAGGCAAGATGAAAGATACGATGGAACGGGCAAAGCTGGAAAGCGAACTGGACAATTTACAGCGGCTGGTTAACCGTATCCCGCCGGATATACTGGCGGAACTGAAACGGCAGCAGCGGCACACGGTAAAGGAAAGGTGATAGATATAAGCAGAAAATTTCGCCGCCCTTGTGCGGCATTGTACCTTGAAAACTGAATATGGAGGACACTGGATGGCAAAAAGCGAAAGCGATACTTTTACACCCCGGACAGGGCAGGTCATACAAGCAGAGAACGGCACGCAGTATTTTGTATGTGGGAACAACCGTATAAAAATCTCCGAACACTTCGCCGCAGGCGGGAAGCCCCTCGGTGATCTGATTGTAGATGTGGTGCGGCACACCGCAGAAAAAGCCGCTTCAACCTGATAGCCCATCATTGATAGCACACCCACGCTTATGATATAATTGCCATAGAGCAAAAGTATTGTAAGCGTGGGTTGTTTCTTTAGAAGGAGGATTTTTAACGGTGAAACAACCTTACAATACTACGATTTACAACACGGCGCTTTATATGAGATTGAGCCGGGACGATGAAAACTATGGTGACAGCGTAAGCATTGAAACACAGCGGACAATCCTGCAACAGTACGCAAAGGAACAGGGGCTTCATGTAGTCGGTGAGTATGTGGACGATGGCTGGTCGGGGACGAACTTTGAACGCCCGGATTTTCAGCGCATGATGGACGATGTGGAAGCCGGAAAAGTAAACTGCATTGTCACGAAAGACCTTTCCCGTTTCGGGCGGGAACATGTGATGATGGACTACTATCTGGAATTTCTGTTCCCGGAAAAACGGGTGCGCTACATCGCCGTTGCGGAGAATGAGGACACAGAAAAAGGGCTTTCCGATTTTGTCCCATTCAAAAACCTGTTCAATGAATGGTTTGCGAAAGATACGAGCCGCAAGGTAAAGGCCGCTTTCAAAGCGAAGTTTGCCACAGGACAGCGTATCGGCGCCTATGCTCCTATCGGGTACAGGAAACACCCGGAAATCAAAAACAAGCTGATAATCGACGAGGAAACCCGCTGGATAGTGGAGAAGATTTTTGACCTTGCTATTCATGGCAGAGGGGCGGCCAGTATCACAAGAATACTGATTGAGGAAAAGGTTCCTACGCCGGGATTTATCAACTTTCAGCGTGACGGGACTTTTGCAAACATCTATGCGGGTGCGCCGGAGGAAAAAAGCTACGCATGGACGATAGCCCAGGTCAAGAGCATTATGAAAGACGAAACCTATATCGGCCATACCATTCATTACCGGGAAACGAACATTTCCTTTAAGAACAAGCGGAGGGTACGCAAGCCCCAAAGTGAATGGGTGCGGGTGGAGAACACGCAGGAGCCGATTATCAGCGAGCAGGTTTTCCGGCAGGTACAGGAGCAGATAGCAAACCGCCGCAGGAAGTGCAAGGATGGTACAACGCAGATTTTTTCCGGATTGGTAAAATGTGCGGATTGCGGCTGGTCGCTGTCCTATGGGGAGAACAGGCAGAACAGCAAGCCTTACGGCCATTATCATTGTAGCAAGTACGGGCAGGGCACACGCCAATGCTCCATGCACTATATCCGTTATGATGTGCTTTATGCCTATGTCCTCTCCCGTCTGCAATACTGGTCGGGGCTGGTACAGCATGATGAAGAACGGCTCTTGAAGCAGCTGTTAAATGCCACTGATAAGGGACAGGCTGCCGCAAGAAAGAAGCAGGCCGCAGAACTGAAAAAGGCAGAGAAGCGAAAAGCCGAAGTCGATACTTTGTTTGCCCGGATGTATGAGGACTGGGCGGCGGGGCGTATCACGGAATACAACTTCTCTATGCTGTCCGGGAAGTACCAAAGCGAACAGGCTGAACTGGACGAAAAGATTGAACAGCTTCAATCCGCTATCGCCACTGAAAGCCAGAACGCCGCAGACGCAGAAAAATGGATTGCCTTGATGAAAGAGTGCGTCAATCCAACAGAACTGACCGCCGAACTTTTGAATATGCTGATTGAAAAAATCGTTGTCCATGAAGCGGTCAAAGGTGAGGACGGAAGCCGGGAACAGGAGGTAGAAATCTTCTACCGCTTTATCGGCAAAATTGATTGAATGATACCAATATCTTTAACTATGTGATACCGGAGAGTCATATCCGGATATAACGTTATTGCCTGCATTGGCAAACATTTTTGAAACAAGTATTGATCTGTTAGTGGGGATGGACACGATTCGAGCAGAAGAAACGAGATACAATATTCATAAGAAAGCTGTCGAGTATCAAAGGAAAGGAGATTATGATTCAGCAGAAAAAACATATCGAGAGGCATTGTTGATTTATCCTAATAAGCCGGGTATGATTCTAGGGCTTGCAAGTACGCTCGCGTTAAAGGGAAATACGGATGAAGCGATTGAGTTAATGGAAAGAGGATTGCCTATTTCCATTAACGAAAAACAGAAATCAACCATGCGTGCCACATTATGCTTTTTGTATTTGAAAGCTGGATATGAAGATAAAGCTAATAGGCTGGCTTCGGAACTTCCGCATACAAGAGAAAGCAGAGAAGTAATTCAACCTCTAATCCAACGAGGATTATCTGAGATTGAGATAAATGAGAATATAAAGAATATTTTGCTTGGAGATGGAAAAGGGATTTGGTAAGCAAGTATACATTTCAGTTTAGACACGAGTTTGCAAATGAAAAGAATTAATTATAAGTGCTTAAGAGCCATTGTAGAGTAAAATCTACAGTGGCTTTTCTCATGCAGTGAATTGTAGGGATACTAAAAAGTCCTTGACATTTCGTTTCAGGAGAAACAGAAAAGTCTATGCCACAAAAGGTAAAGGGAAAAGAAGAAACCTTATAAGAAAATCTGAAATTTTTTTATTTTTATTCCCAACTTTATTCCCAACATGATATAATGAATTTGGTTGGGAATAAAAGTTGGGTAAAGGAGCATACTAATGGATATTAAACAAATTGTTTTAGATTTATGTGCCTTAAGTGATGAACAGGAATGGTTTGAATTTAAGGAAAACTGGTTTCAGCCTGAGGCATTAGGCGAATATGTATCTGCCCTGTCAAATGCGGCGGCTTTTCATTATAAAAAATATGCGTATTTCATTTGGGGTGTAAATGATACAACCCATGAAATTGTAGGAACAACATTTAATCAGTATTGTGAATATAACAAGGAACCGTATCAGAATTATCTTGCGAGAAATCTGTCACCAAGCATAAATTTTAGTTTTGAAGAAACAGAAATTTATGGAAAGAGAGTCGTTGGTTTGGTAATTCCTGCGGCAACCGAGATTCCTACGGCATTTAAAGAAAAGAGGTTTTTAAGGATAGGATCATCAAAATGTAATATGAAAGATTACCCTAAGAGAGAAATTGAACTTTTCAAAATACTGGATGGAAGAACCGAAACGATAGAAACAGTACCGGCAAAATACCAGGAACTTACATTTCAAAAACTCTTTGGATATTACGGTTCCAAAGGTATTGTTTTAAATCAAAAGACGTTTATTAAGAATCTGGGGCTAAAAACAGAAGAAGGCGAGTTTAATATGTTAGCGCAGCTTCTGTCGGATAATTCTCATTTTCCGCTTCGGGTATCTATTTTTGACGGAGAAACAAAAGGCTCTAATCTTTTTTCTGTACGTGAATTTGGAAATGACTGTTTATTATACAGTTTAGATGAGCTATTGCGTTATGGAGATGTATTGAACCTGATTCAGGCGGATGAGACAGACAGGGTCGTTGAGCGAAAAGAGGTTCCGTTATTTGATAACAAGGCATTTCGTGAGGCTGTCATTAATGCCGTTCTGCACAATAAATGGGTAGAAGGAAATGAACCAATGATTTCGGTCTTTTCCGACAGGATAGAGATACTATCAAGGGGAACACTTGCTCCGGCACAGACAATGGAGGGATTTTTCTTAGGAGAATCAATCCCTGTAAATGAAAAATTATCCGAGATATTTCTTCAACTGCATATAAGTGAGAAATCTGGTCGAGGAGTCCCTAAAATTACGGAAATGTATGGAAAAGATGCATTTTCATTTAGGGAGAATTCCATTGTTGTTACTATTCCATTTGAGAGAATAAATAAGGTTGGGAATAAAGTTGGGAAAAAGGTTGGGGATAAGAAAACTTTAAATTCCAGAAGGCAAAAAATTATTTCAGAAATGAGGGACAACCCGAACATTACAACTGCAGAACTTCATAATATATTAGGGGTGAGTGAAACAGCAGTAGAAAACAATATATCATTTTTAAGAGAAAATGGGTATATAGAGCGGGTTGGTTCAAAAAAGGCAGGATACTGGAAAGTATTGTAGGTAGATGAATTATGAATTAAATAGTGTGATTATGCAAAAGGCAGTCCATAGCGGGCTGCCTTTTGTCGTGCAAAAAAATAAAAATATGGAGGTTTATTATGGCAGACGAAAGAACAGAAAAACAAAAAGTACAGGAAATTACAGACAAGCTGGAGGAAGGATTAAAGGAACTTTTTGAGAGTGAAAAGTATAAGACTTATCTTTCCACCATGTCAAAATTTCATAATTACAGCTTTAACAATACGTTACTTATCGCCATGCAAAAGCTAGAAGCAACACTTGTAGCCGGATATAAGGCATGGCAGAAGAATTTTGAAAGACACGTTAACAAAGGAGAAAAGGCAATCCGTATTCTTGCCCCTGCACCTTACAAAATTAAAGAGGAACGGGATAAATTAGACCCTGTCACAGGAGAAATGATGTTTGATGAAAACGGTATGCCTCAAAAGGAGCAGGTAGAGGTCACGATTCCAGCATTTCGAGTCGTGTCTGTATTTGATGTATCGCAGACAGACGGAAAGCCAATTCCGGAACTGGAAGCACAGGAACTTTTATCAACAGTGGAGGGATATGAGGATTTTGTGCAGGCACTTATGAATGTTGCCCCGGTTCCTATTGGTTTTGAGGATATTCCCGGCGATTCCAAAGGATATTTCCATACAGAAGAAAAGAGAATTGCGGTACAGGAGAATATGAGCGAGAGCCAGACTTTAAAGACAATGGTACATGAGGTAGTTCATTCCATGCTTCATAATAAAGAAATTAATCGGGATGATTTGATAGAAGAACCTGCAAAGGACAGAAATACAAAAGAAGTAGAAGCAGAAAGCGTTGCCTATACGGTATGCCAGCATTTCGGCATAGATACTTCGGATTATTCCTTTGGCTATATTGCAGGGTGGAGCAGTGGCAAGGAGATGAAGGAACTGAAATCTTTCCTGGATACCATACGAAAGACCGCATCAGAGCTTATTACAGGAATTGAGGGAGCGTTAAGGGAATTGCAACTTAATCGTGAGATGGAGCAGGAACAGAGTAAAGAGTGTATCCTGCTGATACAGAATGAAGATCTGACGGAGTTCAGCCTTGTCAATGTTCGTGGAATGGATGAGCAGGAACTTGTGGCTACTTTATCTAACATGAGTGAGGATGATAAACTCAGCATACAGGCATACTTGGAAAGTAAAGGTGCATGGACTACAGAGCTTGGCAATGAGAAATCAAGAGAATTTGAGGAGTATCATCTTGATGTTCGTTACAATCTTGATACAGATGAGATTATTGATGTGCAAGCAAAAATTGCAGAGCAGATTGACAGTAATCTTTCGGTTATGGAACAGGCAGAGCAGCTTATCAATCAGTTGGAAGCGGAGAAAACCATATTTACATCAGATGAGCGTAACTTGATTGTAAATTATGCTTATAAGCTCGATGATATGAATAAGACAAGGGAGCTTGCAGAAAAACTGGCATATCAGCTTGAGTATGCACAGCAGGATGTGGGCCTGACTATCATAGATGCACAGACAGAGATTGAATCACTTCCAGACTCGATGATTGGTTTGCCTGAAATGCGTGAGTACGGTTATACATGGAATGAAATGCTGCCACTGACGCAGGAGAAAGCATTGGAATTATTTGTTCACGATTTGCCCGTGTATCTGTTACACAATGATGGTTCGGAAACCACGGTAGAAGATAGAAAACAGATTACGGAGCATGATGGAATTTTTGGCATTGAAAAATGCGATTGGGAAAATGAAAGAAAACTTCGTTCCATGTAGGCTGAACTTTCGGACAATCAAATAAATAAGGAAGCGCAGCTTTTGTATGGCAACTCTGACAAGTACGGTATTTATCAATTGAAGCATAATCCGGAACTGGATCATCTGCGGTTTGAAGGTACAGAGTCTTTAAAGAGTATGGGTATTACGAAGGACAATTTTGATGCTATCAAGCCAGAAAATTATGAACTGATTTATGTAGGAAATCTGTCTGAATTGCAAGAGCAGACACAGGACGAAACGCTGGAAGCAATCTATGAGAAATTTAATATAGACCACCCGGAAGATTACAGAGGACTTTCCATGTCTGTCAGTGATATTGTGGTCCTACATCAGAATGGGGAAAACAGTGCCCATTTTGTGGATTCTTTTGGATTTACCGGACTTCCTGATTTTATTCAGACATTGGAGGGAGTAAAAGAGCAGGAAGCGGAGATTGACACCTCTGGACAGGATGTCCATAAGTCAGAGCTGGAGAAACAGGAGAAGGAACCTTCGGACAACACGTTGGAAGATGGGGATGAAATTATTGACCTTGGGGATGAGAAGGACCAAGTACTTGCAGATATGAAAAGGTCCTTGGAAATCGTAGAGGAAACAGAACTTGCCTTTCAGATTGGAGACCGTTACATCAGTATTCAGGAAGTCGATGGCGGATATGATTATTCGATTATGGGATAGATGCATTGGCAGCATAGATTCAATCATATGGTTGGTAGGTACAACGATATTTATAAAGTGCAGATGCCGAACATTACACCTCACGTGTGCAGGCATACCTACTGCAGTAATCAGGCCAAGTCAGGAATGAATCCTAAAACGCTTCAATACCTTATGGGGCATTCGGATATTTCAGTAACTATGAATGTGTACACACATTTTGGATTTGATGATGCAGAGGAAGAACTCAAGCGAATGGAAGAGTTTAGAAAGGCGCAGGCAGAAGTTGAAAAGAAGAATGAGAAACCAATGACAAAGAGGATGTTTAAGGCAATATAGTATAGAAGATGGGGGCACTCCGGCGTATGGCTGGAGTGTTATTTTTGTGGAAAAATTATACACTTGTTGATATAATATATCTTGGATTTTTTATGTTGGAGGATAGGTTATGAATTTAGAGATGAAGATTAAGAATATAAATGGAATCAGTTAGTTTGATTTTAGTTTTCCATTAGAAAAGGGAATATATGCAATTACAGGTGAAAATGGATCGGGAAAGAGTACATTAATTTCATGTGCATCGACAGTTTTTTATTCAATGCCAATGTATGAGCATTTTGGTCGACCTTTGAATGCCACAATAGATTTTGCAATTGGAGCTACTACTAGAAGCTGGCATTATGATGGGAAAAAATGGGAATCGTGGAATTCGGAAGAAAAAATGAAGATTAATGGCTTTTATGAAGGTAGCATTATTTTTGGTAACAGGTTTAAGGATACCAAAATGTCTGTTATTAATCTTTTAGATTCGTTTACAGAAAAGGACTTATATCCGGCAGGAGAGTTCATTTCCAATAATTTGGGGTTAATACTTCATAATGATATCAATTATTATAAAGATTTATTTATTGTTAAAAAGGCAGCCGCCGATGCTAAAGGATTGACTCGTGCCACTTTTTTCCATAAAGCTGCAAATGGTAATCTTGTAAGTCAACCAAGAATGTCAACAGGAGAAAACTTAATGCTGAGTATTCTTAATTCACTTGAAATGCTTAGAAAAAAGAGATTACTACATAACGATGGAAGACCATGCATTGTTTTTCTTGATGAGATAGAGTTGGCTTTGCATTCGTCTGCATTGCGTAGACTTATTCTATTTTTGAAAGAGGTAGCAAATGAAGTGGATTTATCAATTTTCTTTTCCACACATTCTCTTGAATTACTGAGAGAAATAAAGGCTCAGAATATATATTATTTGACAAAGATGTTTGATGGTTCTGTGGTTGTTACAAATCCATGCTATCCAGCTTATGCAACTAGAAATTTATATGGTGAAGATGGATATGGAAATGATATGGTTGTACTAGTTGAGGACGATTTGGCAAAGATAATAATTGAAAAAATAATGGTGAGTAAGAATATTGCTCGTAGTATAAGAGTTAAGATTTTACCGACGGGAGGTTGGACTAATACCATTACAATGGCATATGATGTCACATCCTCAAATCTTTTAAATAGAGGGACAAAACTAGCAGTTGTGTTAGATAGGGATATTAAGGTAAATGTTCCTGAATTCATTTCTAACCATAAACAGTATTCTGGTATAAAATTAGATTACCTTCCAATAGCAAGCCTTGAGAAATATCTTAAAGCTCACTTGGTAGATAAGTTAAACAATGAATTGTTTTCTGTATTAGATACATATTTGTTTCAGAAAAAACCACTTAATGAGATTATTCGTGAGTATATCAGAAACAATAACAAAGACGATTCTGATGGTAAGGCTTTTTATGGAGTATTGCTGAATGAGGTAAAGTCTATGAGAAAAGATAGAGAAGATTTAGTTGATATTGTTGTTCGATATATTCTTGAACATGAGGAAGAGAATATCAAAGAATTAGCTACTTATTTATCAAAGAAAATAGATGAATAATCCTTAGTAGTACCCCCTCTCGTTTTACTACCATTTCTACTACTAAGCGGTAGTAAAACTATGCAAAACTATGCTAAATTTTGCCTCAATCTGCATTTTTGACGCAAAATCATAACAACCACAAAATCCCCGAACCCCCTTGCAAATCAAGGCTTTTCAGGGCAAAAAGGAGTAAATCAAAACTATGATAAAAGTCTTATTTGTTTGCCACGGCAACATCTGCCGTTCCCCCATGGCTGAGTTCGTCCTAAAGGACATGGTAGAAAAGCGTGGTCTAACAGGTCAATTCGAGATAGCCTCAGCCGCTACATCTACAGAGGAGTGTTATGGCGGGCATGGCAATCCGATATATCCGCCGGCGCAGGCGGAGCTTAGGAGGCACGATATAGGCAATACGGCTTATACTGACTTTAGAGGTAAGCGCGCACGTCAGGTGACGAGGGAAGATTATGATTATTATGATTATCTATTGTGTGCAGATAGTGCGAACATCCGCAATACGATAAGGATAACGGGGGAGGACAGACAGAACAAGGTAAAGCTTCTGCTTGATTTTGCGGGCAGACCGGGATGCTCAATATCGGATCCGTGGTATACGGGAGATTTTACGTCAACATTCGCAGATGTAAAGGCTGGCTGTGAAGGGCTTCTGGAATATATTTTTGCGAGAGCTGAATGAGAGAAAATTACAAAAGAGTATATTTTTACATCTGCATGGTTCGGGTCCGGAGAGCTGAGTTATAAAGTGTAGCTATTTATTCTGTTAGCAGATATCTGATACAGGATATTATTATAATAATTGTTTCCGGCTCGGCCCTTGAGGTAAATAACAATCGTCAAAGCCTGTAAAATCAGTATATTCAGACTTGACAGAAGAGGAAAGGCGATAGAAGGATGAAGAGATATTCGATTCACAGTGTAGCGGAATTGCTGGGAATTTCAGCGGATGCCATAAGATTGTATGAGAAGGAAGGGCTGGTGAAACCGCTGCGGGATGAAAAAAACGGCTATAGATATTATGAGAATGAACAGATTCACAGGATAATGGGGATACATCTGTACAGGCAGATAGATGTGGGACTTTCGCAGATAAAGAGAATGTTTGGAATAGATACATTTGATGGATTGGAGAGTGAATTTGACAGGCTCATTGACAGCAATGAGGCACGGATAGAGCAGCTTAGGAGAAAGACAGATAAGCTTAGGTTTATGAAGCAGCATATTATGAGCGTGAAGCATGGGATTGACAGGTATGAAATAAGGGAGCTTCCTACAGGATATGTGATACACGCAAACAGTACGGGCGAAATTAAATACAGTGAGATTAAGGAAATATTTAATGATCCTGCATTTCCCTTTGGAAATATGTGCTACCATATAAAAAAACAAGGAGATAGCTTTGCTTCAGACAGTCTTATGCTTGTAATAAGGGAGCCAATGATTGGGATAAGCCCTTTAAAAGATGAGAAAAAAGAGTTAGGAAGAATAGAAGGAGTGAAGAGCCTGTACACTATACAGTCATTTGATGAAAAGACGGCTGGCATTGAATGGGATTTTTCTCAGATATATGAATATGCAAGGAAACATGAAATGGAGTGTACGGATGAGATATATGCATTTTATGTATACAGCCTTGTTACCGGGGAGAAGATAATGGATTATTATGAGATATATGTTCCGTTATGTGATGACAGGAAGTATATGGAGGAGGATTGTGCCGGAGATGAAAAAGCAGTACAGCAGAGGAAAATGATAAATTAATAACTCATAGAATGCTCTGGGTTCAAATGTTGTATTCGAGGTTTCATGTCTTTCATCCAAGGTTTTTGTGTATAATCTTTTTATATTTCCGGTAATGATAGCGGCGATGATGTATTTTAATTGTAATCTGGAAATCAGGCTTGCCGTGGTGAATAACATTCTTGTAGTGTTTAACGGAATATATTCTGTGAAGGTGCTGGGAGCCTCTGACCGAACATCACTTAATCAGATTTATATGACTGTGCTGATAGTAGTTATTCTGAATATCAGTATATATATAGCGTCAAAGGTTGCTGAGGTGCATAACAAGGAGGAGCTTGCAGAGCTTGCCGCAGAGCAGAAGAGGCAGGAGGAGATGATGCAGTCGATTATTTCTGCGGGAAAGCTTATCAATCGTTCTACGCAGTCGATAAAGGGTACTGTTGGAGAGGTTTCGGAGGCGACCAATAATGTAGCTCAGTCAATGTGCGATGTATCGGCAGGTATGGAGAATACAGTGTCAAGTATACAGGAGCAGACTGTCATGACAGAACGTATACAGGGCATAATAACGGACACTGTAGATATAGCAGGACGGCTGGAGACTATTGCTGTACAGTCTGATAAGAATGTGATGGTGGGACAGCAGCTTGTTGAGGGGGTTGTGTCAGGAACAAATGGCATGGAGAGTGAGAGCCGTGCTGTAAGGGAAAATATGGAAGAGCTTCATGAGCATACAAAGGATATGGAGAAGATTGTCAGTATAATCAATGAAATATCAAGCAGAACCAGTCTGCTTTCACTTAATGCTTCAATCGAGGCGGCAAGGGCAGGGGAAGCAGGAAGAGGATTCGCTGTTGTTGCGGAGGAAATCAGGAAGCTGTCTGAGCAGACTAAGAACTCAACAGGGGATATACAGCAGATTATAGATAAGCTTAATGTCAATGCAGAGGATACCTTAAGCTCGATGGACGCTGTTATGACGGAGATGGACAAGCAGGTGTCAATGATTCATGAGATTGAATATAATTTCGGAAGTATTAAGGAGAGTATCGGGAAGCTTAAAATTGATGCTGCTGACATGAGTGCAAGGGCAGTAAGCCTTAAGGATACGAATGCGGTGCTTATAGACAACAACAGCAGTCTTTCATCGGCAAGTGAGGAGATAAGTGCTGCTTCCGAGGAGACAACTGCGATGTGTACTCAGAATTCCGAGAGGTTTATGGATGTAAACAGAGTCATAGAGGAGCTTGCAGCGGAGGCAGCCAGAATGAATGAGTATATTGAACAGTATACGGTTACAAGTGAAAAAAAATGATGATTATAATTTGAAAGCTCATTGTGTGAAAACGGTTTATGTGGGCAGTGGGGAACCGCGGAATATGATAAGGCAGCGATTCACGGAGTAAACCGGCGGGCTTATAAGGCTTTGGAATTGAGGAATAAGTTTGAAACAAATTTTCAAACTACTTATTGGTGGCAATACTGCAAGCAATGCTTGCAGTATTCAGGGGTATACAAATGAATATTTTAAAATATATTTTGGCATTATATCTGATAGTGATAAATATAACGGCATTTGCAATGATGGGCATTGACAAGAAACGGGCGAAGAAGCATGAGTGGAGAATACCTGAGGCAAGGTTGTTCGGGGCGGCATTTATCGGTGGAGGTACCGGAGCGGTGCTTGGCATGTATTTTTTCAGGCACAAGACAAAACATTGGTATTTTGTTGTCGGAATGCCATTGATAATGATTCTTAATTTTGCTATTATATATTTGCTGGCAATATATTGTTTTAAATAAACTTAGAAAATGGATTAAACATTATATGTCATAAGTTTTTTTACAGCAGTAACACCGGAATCCGGATTATAAGCTAAAGACACAGGTTCAGAACACGAGACCCAGGTTTAGAACATAAGACCCAGGTTTAGAACACAGAACCCGGAACATAAGTGCAGGAAATAAGCTTTGAACATAGTTTCTAATATAATATATCAGAAAGGGGCAAAACTATGAAAATTGTATTTTATGACACAAAACCTTATGACAGAGAATCATTTGAAAGATGTAACGGTAATTATCCGGACATTGAGGTGGAGTATGAGGATGCGGATCTCACAGAGAAGACAGCCATGCTTGCGCGTGGTGCGGATGCAGTATGTGCGTTTGTCAATTCCAATCTCAGCGCGGGAGTGATAGACAGGCTTGCAGATGAGAAGGTCAGGTGTATCCTGCTTCGATGTGCAGGTTTTAACAATGTGGATATAGAAGCAGCGAAGAAGCATGGGATAACTGTGCTGAGAGTTCCGGGATATTCGCCGGAGGCGGTTGCGGAGCTTGCGATGACGCTTGCACTTGGTGTCAACAGACATCTTCATAAGAGCTATATCAGAGTGAGGGAAAATAATTTCAGTCTCAATGGTCTTACCGGAATCAATTTCTATAAAAAGACTGCGGGAATTATCGGAACAGGCAAGATTGGTGCGGCGATGTGCAGGATATGTCATGGGTTTGGAATGAATGTAATTGCTTATGATATGTATCCGAATAAGAATCTGGATTTTGTGACTTATAAGAGCCTTGATGAAGTGCTTTCGGAGAGTGACCTTATTTCACTTCACTGTCCGCTTACAAAAGATACCTATCATCTTATATGTATGGATACAATCAGGAAAATGAAGAACAATGTCATTCTTGTAAATACATCAAGAGGTGCTCTTGTCGCTACGAATGATCTGATAGAGGGAATAAGGGAGAAGAAGTTCTTTGGAGTTGGACTTGATGTTTACGAGGAGGAGGGCAGCAATGTCTTCGAGAACAGGGAAGATGAAGTATTGCAGCATTCGACGACTGCAAGACTTCTATCGTTCCCTAATGTTATTGTCACCTCACATCAGGGTTTTCTGACGGAGGAGGCTTTAGAGGCAATCAGCCTTACAACCTTTGAGAATGCTGTTGCATTCGAGAGGAGAAATGTTGATAAGAATAACGTAGTGTGTTAGAAACCTTCCGCTCTGCGTAGTTTTCTCATATCGCGTCTTTTTATGGCAGACTCGTATTCCATACGATCCTCTTCAGTCTCAATTATGATATCAGGAACCGGAACGGGTCTGCCATTGTCATCAATGGCGACCATCACAATATAAGCTCTGTTTATTACACGGCGCATTCCATCTAAATCCTCTGTGTATGTGTCAACGCGCACCTCCATGGAAGTGGTGCCGGCATAGGTGATATGTCCGACCAGCACAAGCATCTGTCCGGCGTACACAGGGGCTTTGAATTGGAGATTATCTATAGCTGCAGTTGTTATATTGGCGTTCGCATGCCTTCTTGCAACGATGCCTGCAAGCTCATCTATCCAACGGAGCAGCTCTCCCCCGAATAGTCTTCCATAATGGTTCATGTGAGCAGGGCGTATAAGATACTGCTGTTCGGTTCTTGACTCGGAAATATGTTTTGCGGGTCTTTTATTTATATTATTTTCTGTAGAATTATTCATGCTTTGCTTCCTTTTAACATTTATTTTTCCTTGATATCAGAGTACCACGCATAGGAGTTCTTTCCGTTCTTCTTGACAGTATACATCGCCTTATCGGCACATTCAATAAGCTTTTCAACGCCGATGCAGTCATCAGGTGATACAGCTATTCCCAGACTTATCTTAACGGAAATACTTAAGTCTTTAATCTTGAAATCGGGTTCAAACAATTCCATGCAGTGTCTGGCGCATTCGTCTATCTGTTCATGGTTGCGGGTTCTGTATATACATATGAACTCATCGCCTGCCAGCCGGTATGGTGTGAAGGCAGGATTTTTAACGCTGCTGATACGCTTGCCCAGTTCGGTAAGGACCTCGTCGCCTGCCTGATGCCCATAGGTATCGTTAATCTGCTTGAAGCCGTCTATATCGAAGATGAAAAGGGCACATGAGGCATGGCCTGCACCTAATATATTCAGGTCGGAGTATAGCTTGCTGCGGTTAGAGAGACCGGTTAGAAAATCGTAGGTCGAGTCCTCGGCAATCTTTTTCTTCTCGCGGTCTAACTCACGGGTGAGAAAATACTGCTTTATTGAACGTAATAACAGAAATACGATAATTATCAGCAGGAGCAGCATGATTATGGCAATCGGCATAAGAATAATATGATACTTTTCAAGGAAGGTAGGGGTATGATTTATAATCCTGGCATCCTTTGGAATAAGCTTAAGGTCAAGTCCGTACTTGCGCATTACTGCTTCATCTATGCAGTAGATGTTCGGACTGTCAATTATGGAGGTGTACTCCGCAGGATTTTTTCCATGTACGATTTCATTTGCCATTTCGGCTGCAATCTGACCTGATAGCTCCATGGAAACAATGTTGCCGCCAAGAAGACCATAGCCTATTCCTCCTGAAACCATACGGATAGCCGGAACCCTGCTGTAGGTACTTATCAGGTTGACTGATTGGAGGCTGGTGTACTGCCTGCCGCTTGCATCCTCGGTCATGACTATGTATATCAGAATGGTATTTTCGGGAATGTCTGAAAGTCTGTCAATGAGTTCGCCGGATGTCAGCTCAGAGCAGTTGATTTCCGAAAAAGTAAGGGATGGGTAGAGAGGAGCAATGCTGTAAAAAGAGCTGCGCTCTGCTTCACCTGTAATCGAGTTATCAAGAATTGCGATAACTTCTCTGGCATCAGGGTAGAGCTTAAGACCGAAATCAATGTTCGATGTAATAGACAGATCCTCAACCACGCCGGTTATAAGAGGGTCTTCGGAAACCTCCTTTGCATATTCTATATCATTCACACCCTCGAATATTATAGGCATATCCCTAAATAAATCGTCACGATGCTCAATGGCAAAATGCAGGGCGGCATCGTCTCCGACAATAAGCGCATCGTAAGGTGCGGCATGGGACATACGGTAGGATAGACCTTCATAAAAATCATCAATGCTTTCCTTGCCGGGGAAGCGTTTGGTATCCATGAATTCATAGTCTAAAACAACATCATCGGTTATTCCCTTTTTAATTCCTTCAATCTGAATCTGGACAGTGTCCCATCCATAAGAATAAGAGCTTAAAAATAGAATCCTGTATTCATCATCCGGGGCGGCGGCGCTGATGTCGAAATGTGTGCTCGGCATCAACGAAAATGTCAGTACAAATGACAGGAAAAAAGTAGTTATTCTCTTCATAGCTATGTACTCCTCTAAGTGTAAGATGTAAGGGTAAAATGTCAGAATACGCAAAAAATATATCACAAATAATGCCAAAATAGTACTCTTTACCTATATTTTATTCTACAACTATAGCTATTTAAAAGCAACTATTAATTGAAATATACATGAAAAAAATGTATAATAATTATCGGAATGTATCTGGAATACGGATGGCATAAATAGACACATCTAACAATAAGTGTGATAAAAAATATATGCTTGGAGGCAGGGAATGGATAATAAAACGAATCTTAAGATAAAGAAATACAATATGATAATGTGGAGCTTTCTCGGGACGGTTTCCTTTATTATATTGATATTGACCATTTTGTCGCTTGCGGGAGTGCTTGATGTGCTTTTTAATCCTGTGCTGGGAATATTGATACCGGCAATTATGGTGCTCAGTGCATGCAGCCAGATAAGGTCATATTTTATGGAGACAATGTTTTTCTTCGAGAAAGCACAGGATGGCGATAAGGATGAGGTTATGCAGCTTTTAAATGCTGCCAAGGAGAATATGAAGGAGAATGGGATTGACCAGTGGGACGAGATATATCCCGCAATAAGTGATGTCGCAAAGGACATAAAGGAGGGAACCCTCACACTTGTAAAACAGGGAGGGAAGCTTGTCGCTGTATATACGCTCAATAAACATCAGGATGCGGCATATAAATTCGGTGATTTTAAGGATAATTCGGATAATTTTATTGTGCTGCACAGACTGTGTGTGAAGCCGGAATATAGAGGGATGGGAATTGCGGCGAGAACGCTCAGACACATTGATGAAGAGGCATTAAAAGAGGGTTTTTCCTCAATACGTCTCGATGTATTTACGAAAAACCCCCGCGCTGTTAAGTTATATGAGAGTGCAGGCTATAGCTACGCAGGTGATGCATATTTCAGAAAGGGGAAGTTCCTTCTTATGGAGAAGCTTACTTCACCTCATACTTCTTCTGAAGAGTAAAACCGCGTCCCTTTACCTCATTGACCTGGCTGATAATTATGAAGGCAGCCGGGTCAACCTTCATGACTGCCTCCTGTATTGCAAAGAGCTCACGCTTGTTAATCACAGTTAACACGGCACAGGTTGAATTGCCTGTGAACCCACCGTTTGCGTTATAAAGCGTTGTTCCGCGGTCAAATTTTGTTGTTATAAGTTCATTTATCTCTTTGTATTTATCACTGACTATCTCGACCTGAGTCTTGCTTTTTCCCATTATGAGAACCTTTTCAAGTGCAAATGTATATATGCATACAAGAAGTATTCCGTACAATATCTGCTCGCGGTTAGAGAAAAACATCTGTAGTATAAGTATTGTAAAATCAAATACATACAGTGAGACAGACACATTTATTCCCAGTTTTTTGTTGAGGACAAGCGGAGGGATGTCCATACCGCCGGTGGATGCTCCGGCACGGATTACAATGCCGATGCCCATTCCGATTAAAAGTCCGCCGAACACGGTGCACAGTATCAGGTCATGCGTCAAATCCCCCATCAGCAGATTAAGTCTCTGTACAAGTGACAGCATGAATGGATAGCATATTGAACTGAGTGCTGTTGAGAGGGCGAAGGTCTTTCCGAGAATAAGAAATCCAACAATGAACATCACTATATTAAAAATAAGAACAAAAAGACTGATGTCAAAACCTGTGAGATAGTTTACAAAAAGTGCGATACCGGTGGTTCCGCCTGTGATAAGCCCGCTTGGAAGTATGAAAAATGCTATTGCAAATGAGTACAGCAGGTTCCCAAGAAGTATCATTATTATTTTTTCTATTGATTTTAAGCTGATATGTGACATATAATAACCTCACGTTTTGTATATTTGTATCTGCAATCACGAAGTATAAACGAAAGATAAAAAAGTGTCAATTCGCTGCTACATTGCGATAGAGCAATACACTGATGCTGCGGACGCGTGATATAAAGACAGTTCATGATATTTTTTGTATGGAGGAATAAAAATATGCGTTTTCCTGAATTTTTAAAGTCCGATGGAACTATAGGCTTCGTTGCACCTTCATTCGGGTGTAACAATGAGCCTTATAAAACAGCATTTAAAAATGCACAGAAAAAGCTGGGAGAGTTAGGGCATAAGTTCGATATAGGACCTAACTGTTATGCAGGGGACGGCATAGGTATAAGCTCGACACCGCAAAACTGTGGAAAAGAACTTACGGATTATTACTGTAGTGAGAATAATGATGCACTGATATCCTGCGGCGGCGGAGAGCTTATGTGTGAAACGCTTGATTATGTGGATTTTGAGAAGATTATGCAGGCAAAGCCTAAGTGGTATATGGGCTTTTCGGATAACACTAATTTTACATTCCTGCTGACAACAATATGCGATGTGGCTTCAATATATGCTCCATGTGCTGCTTCATTCGGAATGGAGCCGTGGCATGAATCTATTCAGGACGCTTATGATGTCCTTACAGGAAAGAAAAATATTGTGAAGGGTTATCCGATGTGGGAGAAGGAAGGCATAAGGGATGAGGAGCATCCGCTTCTTCCGTACAATCTCACTGAGAAGAGAGAGCTGTACTATTACATTCCGGGTGTCGGCGGCAGCATGGCGAGGGACTATGAGGTATTCTTATCCGGGCGTCTCATCGGTGGCTGCATGGACTGCCTTGTAAATCTTGCAGGCACGAATTTTGACAAGGTTGCCCGGTTTAACGAGCGATATGAGAACGACGGAATTATATGGTTTTTGGAGAGTTGCGACCTTAATGTGATGGGAATAAGAAGGGCACTCTGGAACATGGAGCATGCCGGCTGGTTCAAGCATGTGAAGGGCTTTATTATAGGAAGACCTCTGTGCTTTGGCAGTGATATGATGGGGATGAATCAGTACAATGCGGTAACAGGCATTCTTTCAAAATATAAGGTTCCTATCATAATGGATGTGGACTTAGGCCATTTGTCACCTATGATGCCGGTCATCTGCGGAAGCTATGCAAAAATCAATGCGTTCGGGAATGATATTTCGATAAAGATGACGAATTAGAGCTTTGCGATTATCTTATAAGAAAAGTATGTGAGGAAAAATTATATGCTTCAGGATATTTTACCAAAAAAATACGATAATAATTATTACCCGGACAAGACCCCGGATGAAAAGGCGGTGTGCCTTATATTCAAGGACAGCTATGTGCTCACGGCACATGAGAAATGTGAGGGTACGCGGGATATACCGGAGGAGTCGGCAAGCTCACTCGAGAAGGATGTGCCGGCGGGTGATGTGTACTTTCCCAGGTTCGGTGAGATTGAAAAATACGTGGCGGAATACCGCTATCTGTTCGCCATAGACGGTGAGGAATATTTTCTGATTACCCACTATACCGGGGCTTCTGAGCCGGACTGGGCTGAGCTTGGATATTCGTATGAGCATTACAAGGCACTGCGACATGCAAAGCCTAAGTACAGGGTATTTGCGCTTATGACGGGCTATCATCTGCACTGCTGGTACAGGGACAATGCGCACTGTGGAAGATGCGGCGGACAGACCTTCCATGATACAAGGCTTCGTGCACTTCGCTGTCCGGACTGCGGCAATCTTATTTTCCCGAGAATTTCGCCTGCTGTGATTGTGGGTGTCCACGATGGCAGCCACCTTCTTATGACAAAGTATAACGGCAGGGATTACAAGGGCTATGCACTCATTGCGGGCTTTGTTGAGATAGGAGAGTCGGCGGAGGACACTGTAAGAAGAGAGGTGTTTGAGGAGGTTGGCGTTCAGGTGAAGAATGTCACCTACTATGCGAGCCAGCCGTGGGGCATGGACGGAGGCTTTCTTCTGGGCTTCTATGCGGAGCTTGACGGTGCCGACAGGATAGAGCTTGACAGGGAGGAGCTGTCGATGGCGGGCTGGTACACGGCGGATGAGATTACGGTTGAGGATGATGACATCAGCCTTACAAGCTGCATGATTGCTAACTGGAAGAGAGTAATAGCAGCGCGCAGCTTATAGTAGCAGGCGGTGTAGCTGATTGAAAATTTTTTTTCACACTTTACCACAATAAATTGTTGACAAATAAAAGGACACCTATTATAATCCATTTTAAGGCGTTGATAGAGAGAAGTACCATGAGTGGTCACTTACAGAGAACCGGGGATGGTGGAAGCCCGGCAGCAGAACACATGGGAATAACACTCAGGAGCTGCAAACAGAACGGATAGAGGTATGAAGCCTATAGCTGTACGGAATTGCATGAGGTATACAGAGCATATCAGCTTATTGGTTATTTATACCGCTTCTAAGTAAGGGCGACGTAGACCGGGCGATAACCGGAAGGGTTTGTTAGAACCGCAAAGTGACTGTTTATCAGTAAATCAGGTGGTACCGCGGACAATATGTTCGTCCTGAACTAGGCATAGTTCAGGACGTTTTATTTTATATGAGCAAGCAGCGAAGGCGGATTGCGAATATCATTGATTCCTGAATCTGTGGAGGCTTTAGTAGTTCTATAAAGAGAGCGCCGTCGGCGCGTATATGGAGGAGAACATGAACATCAACAACATTTATCGTGACAAGACCATTGACTGTATCACAGAGGAGGATGTAGGAAAGAGCTGTAAGGCTGCAGGCTGGGTTGAAAATATTCGTGATCATGGCGGAGTGTCCTTCGTGGATCTGCGTGATATGTATGGAGTTCTGCAGGTGGTTATGAGAGATACAAGTCTTCTTAACGGACTTTCCAAGGAGGATTGTATAAGCATCGAGGGTGTGATTGAGCACAGGGATGAGGAGACATATAATCCTAAGATTCCTACCGGGACAATAGAGCTTGAGGCACATAAGGTCACAGTGCTCGGCAAGGTGAAGGCACAGCTTCCTTTTGAGATTATAACCTCCAAGGAGACGAGGGAGGATGTCCGTCTCAAGTACCGCTATCTTGATTTGAGAAATAAGAAGGTTAAGGATAATATAATTTTCCGTTCACAGGTTATAAGCTATTTAAGACAGAAGATGACAGAGATGGGCTTCTTAGAGATTCAGACACCTATCCTGTGTGCGTCATCGCCGGAGGGAGCGAGAGATTACATCGTTCCTTCAAGAAAGTTCAAGGGTAAGTTCTATGCACTGCCTCAGGCACCGCAGCAGTATAAGCAGCTTCTTATGGTGTCAGGCTTTGACAAGTATTTCCAGATAGCACCATGCTTCAGGGATGAGGATGCAAGAGCAGACCGTTCACCGGGAGAGTTCTACCAGCTTGACTTTGAGATGGGCTTTGCGACACAGGAGGATGTGTTCAGGGCAGGTGAGGAGGTTCTTACTTCCACATTTAACAAGTTTGCACCTGAGGGCACATCTGTCACACAGGCTCCGTTCCCGGTTATCAGCTACAAGCAGGCTATGCTTGAGTTCGGCTGTGACAAGCCGGATTTGAGAAACCCACTTAGAATAATGGATGTCACAGAATTTTTCCAGAAGTGCACATTCAAGCCGTTTTTAAAGAGAACGGTAAGAGCTATCAAGGTTCACGCTGAGATGTCAAAGGGCTTTCACGAAAAGCTTTTAAGCTACGCACAGTCAATCGGAATGGGCGGACTTGGATACCTTGAGATTGCAGATGACATGAGCTATAAGGGACCTATCGACAAGTTCATTCCTGATGAATATAAGGCGGAGCTGGCAGAGCTTGCCGGACTTGTACCGGGGGATACCATCTTCTTTATCGCGGATAAGGAGGAGAGGGCTAATCTCTATGCCGGACAGCTCAGAAATGAGATTGGAAAGAGACTTGATTTATACGAGAAGAACGCATTCCGCTTTTGCTTTGTAAATGATTTTCCTATGTTTGAGTATGACAACGAGGAGAAGAAGATTGTATTCACACACAATCCGTTCTCAATGCCACAGGGAGGACTTGAGGCGCTTAATACCAAGAATCCTCTTGACATACTGGCATATCAGTATGATATTGTATGTAACGGAATTGAGCTTTCAAGCGGAGCCGTCCGCAACCATGACCTTGATATAATGGTAAAGGCATTCGAGATTGCAGGCTACACACAGGAGGATTTAAAGACCAAGTTCGGGGCGCTCTACAGTGCGTTCCAGTTCGGAGCACCTCCACACGCAGGTATGGCACCGGGCGTTGACCGTATGATTATGCTTCTTCGCGATGAGGAGAACATCCGTGAGATTATCACGTTCCCTATGAACGGCAATGCGCAGGATCTCATGTGCGGAGCACCGGGCGAGGTTACGGAGACACAGCTTCGTGAAGTGCATATTAAGGTAAGAGATTAATTAAAAGTATAATTGCGAAACTCTGGCTATGTATACCGGATGTTGTGTGATTTTGCTATATTACATTTGCAGACAGTCGGGAGTGTGATATAGTAGATTGCATAACGGCAGGGATTAAGCCGGGTTTCGCAATTATTTTTTCGTGTAATATATAATCATTGAAGCAGCAAGGCGGCTTGCGGACAGCTGCCTGGTTTTAGGAGGAAAATTTTTAACCATGGAATACACATATCCTGATTATTATAAGAAATTCTGCTGTATCGGCGGTGAGTGCAAGGATAACTGCTGCGCGGCAGGCTGGCAGATAACGATAGATGAGGAGTCGCTTGAGCGGTATGAAAAAATGGAGGGCGAGATAGGTGTGCGCCTGCGCAACTCTATAGACTGGGAGAACGGAATGTTCGAGCAGTTTGCGGGCAAGTGTGCGCTTTTAAATGAGCGTGGTCTGTGTGATGTCTACTGTGATGCCGGGGAGGATAAGATGTGTGTTCTGTGCCAGAGATATCCAAGGCATTTTGAGGAATATGAGAATGTGAGGGAGATTTCCCTTTCCGTGTCATGCCCGGAGGCGGCGAGAATAGTTCTTGAAAACAGAGGCAGGGTAGGATTTTACACTGAGAATGACGATGAGGAAGAGGAGTACGAGGATTTTGACTATCTTATGTTTACGAAGCTTCTTGACATCCGGGAGGTGCTCTATGATGTTCTGCATGGAAAAAAGGGGACGATAAGCTGCAGGCTTGCAAGGCTTCTTGATATTGTGCATGGCATACAGGGGCTTATAGACAATGACCGGATATTCGAGATTGATGAAAAAGAACATCAGGCAGCCACGGAAAAGAAGACCTACAATGGATACCGTGGCAAAGCCGGCTTAAGGCAGCAGTATATGAATGATATGCTTGAAGAACTGCACAGGCTGGAGGTGTTAAGACCATCGTGGACAGAGTCTGTAAGGGAGACGCAGAAGCTTCTGTACAAGGATATGACCGTTAATGAGTATGAGGTTCTCTGTGAGGAGTTTGACAGCTATTATTCTGACAGGATGGAGGAGTACGAACAGCTTATGTCATATTTTATCTTCACATATTTTGCCGGGGCAGTATATGACTATGAGGTCGAGAGCAAGCTGCGCTTCGGACTTGCGGCGGTTCTCATAATACATGAGCTGGATATGGCTCTCTGGTATAAAAATGGCAAAAAGCTCACATTCGACGAGCAGGTATGGCTTGTGCACAACTATTCCATGGAGATAGAGCACTCGGACCTCAACCTCGATGACATGGAGCGCATGGTGATGAGAGAGAAGGCGTTCGGATACAGAAGAATGTTGACGGTGCTTATGAACTGGAAAAGATAATTGATATGCCGGCGGAACTTAAATGTCGATTCTTATATGATACATAGCTGCCGTAAAAATTTTTAAGAAAATTAAAGATATTGACAATAACGAATATGAAAACGGAGATTGAAATGAATAAGAAAAATAAAGGCTTTACATCAATACCCACAGATCCATTTGATGTGTCATACGATGCCAAGCGCAATATGGGTAAATGGCAGAGATTTTTTTCATATTATAAACCATACAAGGGCTTGTTCTTTGCGGATATGTTCTTTGCGATTATGGGTGCGGCGGTGACGCTTGTTATACCGCTTATAATAAGATATATAACAGGTACGGTGATATTTTATGAGGCGGATGAAGCGCTCAAGGTCATTTTAAAGCTTGCACTTTTGATGGTCGGGCTTGTGCTTCTTGAGGCATACTGCAATTTTTTTATCGCATATCAGGGACATATCATGGGAGCTAAGATGGAGTATGATATGCGAAATGAGATATTTGCACAGTATCAGAGGTTATCGTTCAATTTCTTTGATGACCAGAAGGTCGGACAGCTTATGAGCCGTGTGACCAATGACCTTTTTGAGATAGCGGAGCTTTTCCATCATGGACCGGAGGATATTGTTATATCCATAATTAAATTTATCGGTTCGTTTGCGATTCTTGCGTCAATCAATATAAGGCTCACCTTGGTTGCGTTTGCGATTATACCGTTTATGTTTGCTTATGCATATTATTTTAACAAGAAGATGAAGGCAGCGTTTAAGCGGAACAGAGCAAAGATTGCTGACATAAATGCTACCATAGAGGATAATCTTTCAGGAATAAGGGTTGTAAAATCCTTTGCAAATGAGGACGCGGAGATGGAAAAGTTCCGTGACGGCAACAGCCGCTTCGTTGAGACTAAAAAGAGCAGTTATCTGTATATGGGAGGCTTCCACTCAGGGCTCGGCGCATTTATGACCATGATAAATATTATTGTTATTGTGGCGGGAGCCGTGTTCATAACCAAGGGTATTGTGGATGTGACAGTGCTCATAACATTCCTACTGTATGTGAACAACTTTACCGAACCTGTTAAGAAGCTTATCAACTTCACTGAGACTTTCCAGAACGGTGTCTCAGGATATGAGCGTTTTCTTGAGATTATGTCTATTGAGCCTACGATAAAGGACAAGGATAATGCAGTTGAAAAGAATGATTTCAAGGGTGATGTTGCCTTTACGGATGTCTCCTTCAGATACAATGACAAGAATGAGTATGTATTAAAAAATGTAAGCCTTGCTGTGAAGGCAGGTGAATATGTTGCGCTTGTCGGCTCATCAGGAGCGGGAAAGACTACCCTTTGCAGTCTCATTCCGCGATTCTATGATGTCACTTCGGGAAGTATAAGCGTCGATGGCGTCGATGTGAGAGATTTAAAGCTTAAGTGTCTGAGAAATAATATAGGAATTGTGCAGCAGGATGTATACCTCTTTGCAGGTTCAATAATCGAAAATATCAGATACGGAAGACCGGGCGCGACCGATGAGGAGGTCTATGAAGCGGCTAAAAAGGCTAATGCGCATGAATTTATTATGAGCCTTCCTGAAGGCTACGATACAGATATAGGACAGCGCGGAATAAAACTGTCCGGTGGGCAGAAGCAGCGTCTTTCGATTGCGAGGGTATTCTTAAAGAATCCGCCGATTCTTATATTTGATGAGGCTACAAGCGCTCTCGACAATGAGAGCGAGAAGGTTGTCCAGGAGTCCCTTGAGACACTTGCTGCGAACAGGACAACATTTGTTATTGCACACAGGCTCTCAACAATCAGAAACGCGGAAAGGATACTTGTACTTACGGAGGACGGAATTGCGGAGAGCGGAACACATAAGGAGCTTATGGAAAAGCAGGGTGTGTATTATAACCTATATAATATAGCGACAGGATGCTGATAAAATAATAGAAGGAGGAACCGGTATGATTTCGGAGAGAATGGTAGGTCTTGTAAAGGGCAGCTCGGTGATAAGAGCCATGTTTGAGGAGGGAAAGAAGCTTGCGGCACAGTATGGGGCTGAGAATGTGTATGATTTCAGTCTTGGAAATCCCAATGTGCCGGCACCTAAGGAGGTCAATGAGGCGATAAAGGCGATTGTTGATGAGGAGGAGAGCACGTTTCTACATGGATATACAAGTAATCCGGGCTATGCGGATGTGAGAGGTGCGGTTGCGGAGAATCTTAATAAGAGATTCGGGACACATTTCACATTTGAGAATATTATTATGACCGTGGGGGCAGCAGGTGGTCTGAATGTCATATTCAAGTCACTTTTAAATGTCGGCGATGAGGTCATCGCTTTTGCTCCATACTTTGGCGAGTACCGTTCCTATGTGGCAAATTATGACGGAAAGCTTGTGGAGGTTGCACCGGATGAGGCTACATTCATGCCTGATATGGAAGCCTTTGAGGCGGCTGTAACACCTAAGACGAAGGCTGTTATCGTCAACAACCCTAACAATCCGTCGGGAGTTGTATATTCTGAAGCTACAATCAAGAAAATTGCCTCAATTATGGACAAGAAGCAGAAGGAGTACGGCACAGAGATTTATCTTATAGCCGATGAGCCATATCGTGAGCTTGTGTACGATGGGGTCACGGTTCCTTTCCTTACAAAATATTATGACAATACGATTGTAGGATATTCATTCAGCAAATCATTGTCGCTTCCGGGCGAGAGAATAGGGTATCTTGTGATTCCTGATGAGGTGGTGGATGCCGGGATGCTGCAGTCGGCGGCGGGCGTTGCCACGAGAATACTTGGCTTCGTGAATGCGCCTACACTTATGCAGCGCGCGGTAGCGAGATGTCTTGACGCTGAGGTCAATGTGGAAGCCTACGACAGGAACCGCAGGGCACTCTATGACGGTCTTACGAAGCTTGGCTTTGAGTGCATTAAGCCTCAGGGCGCGTTCTATCTGTGGGTCAAGGCATCGGGCAAGGACGAGAGGAAGCTTGTGGAGACGGCAAAGAAATATAACATTCTCATTGTTCCGGGAAGCTCATTTGCGTGCGCGGGGTATGTGAGAATCGCATATTGTGTTTCTTATGATACTATAATGAACGCACTGCCGAAGTTCGCGCTTGTGGCTAAGGAGCTTGGAATAGAGGGATAAGCATAGGAGGACATAAAGATGAGTGATAAGAAATGGAGAGATAATATTCGCAGGGTTGTGCCGTATGTTCCGGGGGAGCAGCCGAAGGTGGAGGGACAGCTTATAAAGCTCAACACGAATGAGAACCCTTATCCGCCGTCACCGCTTGCGAGGCGCGCGGCTGAGCAGATGGACATGGAGAATTACCGCCTTTACCCGGATCCGGCGGCAACGAAGCTTGTGAAGGCATTGGCGGCTGAGTATGGAGTCAGCGATAAGCAGGTTTTTGTCGGAGTAGGTTCGGATGATGTTATTGCGATGTCATTCCTCACGTTCTTTAATTCGGATAAGCCGGTGCTTTTCCCGGATGTGAGCTATTCTTTCTATGATGTGTGGGCGGATTTGTTTAAGATTCCTTATGAGCGCCCTATGCTTGATGAGAACTTTAACATTAAGCCGGAGGACTACATGAGGACTAACGGCGGAATCGTTTTTCCTAATCCCAATGCACCGACGGGCGTCTATCTGGAGCTTGACAATGTGAGAAAAATCCTTGATGCCAACCGGGATGTTATAGTAATCGTGGATGAGGCATATATTGATTTCGGGGGAAAGAGTGCACTCACGCTCCTTGACGAATACGATAACCTTCTGGTGGTCAGAACCTACTCTAAATCGCGTTCAATGGCGGGACTTAGAATCGGCTATGCAATCGGAGGGGAGGAGCTTATAAAGGCTCTCAATGATGTAAAATATTCCTACAATTCATACACAATGAATATGGCGGCTATAGAGCTTGGCACTGCCGTGCTTTCCGACAAGGATTATTTTAATGAGACAGTTGCTAAGATTGTAAATACGAGAGAGAATGCCAAGGTAAGACTGAGAGAGCTTGGATTTACCTTCCCGGACTCAAAGACCAACTTCATCTTTGCCAAGCCGTCAAGGATAACGGCGAAGGAGCTGTTTGAGGAGCTTAAAAAGCGCAACATCTATGTCCGTTATTTCACAGGTGACAGAGTAAAAGACCACCTGAGAATAACCATCGGAACGGACGAGGAGATGGAACGCTTCTACGAAGCCGTCCGTGAAATCCAGGGCGCCTGACCCGAACCTCACCACGGACATGACGATACAGTTAATTTAACATTAATATAAGTTTATACTTATTTAACAGACTTTTCCCGCAGAATGTGTTATCTTATATCTTGACTTAAATCATTATCTAAAAACCAGGGTGTAAAAACATGCATTACAGACTTGGCTGTGTATAACGTATTATGTATGTACATTTCGACGACTTTGGGAGAAGCTTAGATGTTCTTAGGGCTCTGTAAGCTGCCTAGCCAAAAGCAGCACGGATGCTGCTTTAGAAGCAATGCATACATGGATGTATGCTTTGCTTCGGTGGCGGACGAATAGAAAGCCTTTATCAGAGCCCTTAGAACATCTTGCTTCGGACAACGGAGCCGAAACGTACATACATAATACGTTATACACTAATAGACTAGGCATGTTTTTACACCCGGATATCGGTGATATAATATTTAAAAGGAGACACACACGCTGTATGGGAAACTTTATGAATAACTTTCGCTCAAAAATGTACCGCTTTATGCAGGGAAGGTATGGAGTAGACCAGTTTAACCGGTTTTTGTTTGGATGTTCCATAGCTTTCCTGCTTTTGTCAATTTTTGCGGGAAACTTTATGTATGTGCTGGCACTTGCCTGTCTTATATATTCTTATTTCCGCATGCTTTCTAAGAACACGCAGAAAAGATACAAGGAAAATCTGATGTATGTCGGATGCACAAAGCACATCAGGGGGTGGTTCAATGCATGGAAGCTCCGCTTCAAGGAGAGAAAGACACACCACATATATAGATGTAAGAAATGTGGACAGAATATAAGAGTTCCTAAGGGAAAGGGCAGGATATGCATAACCTGTCCTAAGTGCAAAAATGAATTTATAAAGGTGAGCTGATGTTTGGTTATGTTACTATTAATAAGGCAGAGCTGAAGGTTAAGGACTACGATAAATATCATGCATTTTACTGTGGCTTATGCCATGCGCTAAAGAAGCGCTATGGGAGGCTTGGACAGTTTACACTCACTTATGATATGACGTTTGTAACGCTGCTGCTCACCAGTCTCTATGAGGAGAAGAGTGTCCGCATGAAGGAACACTGCATGGTGCACCCGGCGGCGAAGCACGATATAATATACAATCGCTTTTCGGACTACGGTGCAGATATGAATATGCTGCTTACCTACTATAAGCTTCTCGATGACTGGGAGGATGACAGGGACTATAAGGCACTTATCATGGCAGGACTGTTAAAAAGAAGGTGCCGCAGAGCAGTCATGGAGAATCCAAGGCAGGCGAAGGCGATAAAGACATATATTGTTGAGAACAAGGCATGTGAAAATGCCAATGAGAAGGATTTTGACAAGGTTGCTGGCTGTACGGGAAGGATGATGGCAGAGCTGTTGTGCTTTAAGCAGGATGAGTGGTCGGAATACCTAAGGCAGCTTGGCTTTTACCTTGGAAAATTTATATATCTTATGGATGCTTATGATGACCTTGATAAGGATGAGAGGGATGGCAATTATAATCCGCTCAGGCAGCTTATAAAGGCAGGCTGGAGCAAAGAACAGATTGAGGCTAAGGCTTATGATATGCTCATGATGATGGGAGCAGGAGCAGCGGCAGGTTTTGAGAAGCTTCCGATATTGGAAAATACGGATATTCTCAGAAATATTCTGTATTCGGGTATATGGGGAAAGTACAACGAAAAAACAAAACCACGGAATGGAGAGAAAAATGAGGGATCCATATAGTGTGCTGGGAGTATCTCCTAATGCCACTGATGAAGAAATAAAAAAAGCATATAGAAGGCTTAGCAGAAAGTATCACCCGGATGCCAATATCAACAACCCTGACAAGGCGGCGGCTGAGGAGAAGTTTAAGGAGGTTCAGGCTGCGTATGACCAGATTGTGAAGGCAAAGGAAAATCATACATCAGCTTATGGTTATGATGACAGGAGCTATAATCAGGGCGGAGCCTATGGGCAGAATCCTTTTGGAGGCTTCGGTGGCTTCGGAGGCTTCGGTGGCTTCGGAGGCTTTGGAGGGTATCAGAGTGGGCGGACCACAGGGCAGGATGCACAGACACAGCATCTTAATGCGGCGATGGATTATCTCAGCCACGGCTACTATAAGGAGGCTATGAATGTTCTGAATGATATATCTGAGCATAGTGCGCGCTGGTATTATCTTCACGCTATGGCGAACAGAGGACTCGGAAACATGGTCAACGCCAAGGAGGATGCTAAGATGGCTCACCAGCTTGAACCGGGGAATACGGAGTACGCACAGTTTGCCTCTGCCATGGAGAACGGAACGGACTGGTATGCTGATATGGGACGTGTGTACGGAGGACAGGTGTATCAGGCGAATGAGTGCAGCAGCTGCCTCACAAAAATGTGCTGTCTCAATATGATGTGCGGAGGCTGCTTCTGCTAGAGCTTTGCTGTGCATTACCATATAAGGCAGGGGGGAGGAACAGCAGGGGGTCTTTTGTCGTATTTTGCGATAAAATTTTGTTGCACTTCCACTATAAAAGGGATAAGATAACAAGGTATTGATATTACATTATTCTTTTTAGAATGGAAATGAAGGAAAGCTTGTATGACAAAGGCAGAAGAATATATTAACTCCATTCCAAAGTTCGCAGGGAAAACGGAGCTTAAAAATACAGAGATTTTATTGAAAGAATTAGGAATAGATACCGATGACATGAAGATTATTCATGTCGCAGGAACCAACGGAAAAGGTTCAGTGTGTTCATATATATCCAACACACTGGTAAGGGCAGGGTATAAGACCGGTCTTTTTATCTCTCCGCATCTTGTAAAGATTAATGAGAGAATACAGATAGACGATGTGCCGGTTTCAGATGATATTTTTGAGAGCGCATACGAAAGAGTTCTTGAGGCGGCACACAGGATGGAGCAGTCGGGTGGAAAGCATCCGGCTTATTTTGAGTTCTTGTTCGGAATGGCTATGCTTGTGTTCAAGGAGCAGAAGGTACAGTACATAGTTCTTGAGACGGGGATGGGCGGAAGATTAGATTCCACGAATGTGGTAAAAAAGCCTCTTATGACGGTTATAACAAGTGTCAGCATGGATCATATGCATGTCCTTGGAAACACCATTGAGGAGATTGCATCGGAAAAAGCGGGAATAATTAAGCCCGGAGTACCATTGGTATTTTATGGTGGGGACAGCAGGGTAAGGGGAGTTATTGAAGCTGTTGCGGCGCAGAGAAAAGCTCCGTTTGAAGTAATTACCTCTGACAATGTGTCATTCATTGAAAAAAAAGGTAAATTTATTGATTTTTGTCTGAATAACAGATATTATAAAAATGAAAGCTTTTCAGTATCGAGTGCAGCACTTTATCAGGTGTGGAATTCATCGCTTGCGGCGACGGCACTCGCATGGCTTTCTAAGGAAAATGATGGTATCAGGCTTTCGGACGAGCAGATACATACCGGAATCACAACAGCCTTCTGGGAAGGGCGCATGGAGGAGCTTCGTCCTGATGTGTATGTAGATGGGGCACACAATGAGGACGGAATAAGGGCTTTTCTCGAGACCGCTAAGGCGATGAAGGACAGAAAGCAGATACTTATGTTCTCTGCGGTTGCCGACAAGGCGTATGATACAATGATTAAGGAGATATGCGATTCGGAGGCATTTGACGAGTATGTCGTATGTACGGTTGAGTACACTAACCGTGCAATGCCGGCGGAAGTGTTTTTGGAGACTTTTATTAAGTATACGGATAAGCCTGTATTTCAGGAGGAGACAGCTTCGGCTGCATTTGCGAAGGTTATGTCTCTGAAAAAGGATGGGGACAGGGTGTTCATAGCAGGTTCGCTGTATCTTGTAGGAGAAATTAAGAGAATAGCAGGTACACCGGAAGAAGGCTAGAGTATGTTTTTGTCATCGCCGGACGGTGGCATGGAGGATTTGACAATGATAGATTTTGATGAAGAGATTAAGAAGTTTCAGCCGAGTCAGGAGGTTGATGAGGCGGAGGATGCTATATATGGTAACAATACGGTTGATGTGACAGATATTATTGATAAGATTATCAGCAAGACCGTCGAGAGTAAGTAGTGCCGGAGGAACAGGATGAAGTGTTATGTATGCAACAGCCAGCTTGATAACAACAGTGATTACTGCTTAAAATGCGGTGCGGATGTATCTGTTTACAGGATTGTCGTCAGGACCTCCAACACATATTACAATCAAGGACTTGAGAAGGCTAAAGTACGCGATTTGACAGGTGCTGTAGATAGTCTTAGAACAAGTCTCTGCATAAATAAGAATAATATAAAGGCAAGAAATCTGTTAGGTCTTGTATATTTTGAGATGGGTGAGGTTGTTATGGCCTTGTCCGAATGGGTTATAAGCAAGAATCTTAAGCCGGACAGGAATGTTGCCGAGGTCTATATAAAGAAGGTTCAGGATGATCCTAACAAGCTTGAGCTGATGAATCAGGCGATTAAGCGTTTCAATATATCACTCAGGTATGCCAAGGAGGGGGCAGCCGATATGGCTGGTATACAACTTAAGAAGGGTGTGACTCGGAGGTAT
>OBZC01000641.1_pt1 | contig 36308 bp, 32 predicted proteins | sample 1538231 | NCBI WGS metagenome assembly OBZC01 (sample SAMEA2580225, study PRJEB22360) | human gut metagenome | biome: human gut; feature: human-associated habitat; material: faeces | place: Denmark | collected 2008/2010 | reverse complement strand
AGGATAACCCACTGGAAGATTTTTTGCAGACCGCCGAGGAAACCGCCAAAGAGGGCAGCGACCCGGAGCAAGCGTCTTTGGCATTTATCTGTAAGCGGCTTAAATTGAATTTGAAGAAGTTGTCCGAGGAAGAAAAGAAGTGGCTGAAAAAGATTGCACAGAAGTCGGACTTGCTGAAAAATCCAAACCCGCAGCGGGGGAGGAAATAAAAGAAATATATTACGGGGGAAATACAGATGAGATTTTGGGGCAAAGACAGAAAACAGGATAACAGAAAAAATATTTGGATTGAGCATCTCAATATTGATACAGAAAATTGGTTTCAAGTGTTTTCAGCTTGCTTAGGTAAAATGATAGCAATACAGACTGCTTGTAGTGAGCAGGTGGTAAAGGGGCAGGACTGGAATGTTGATTTTTCAGAGGGCGTAATACTTTTTGGAAATCAAAAGTATCCGCTTCAATTCATCGGAAGCGAGGCAACATCAAGTAACACATGGCTGTGGGGGTGGGAAAATATCAATGGATTTTCCGAGAAAATTATTCAGGTAGCCACACACGCAAAAGTAGTGGGGGAACGCTGGAATTTAGAGCCACTAACGACAGCAGAATTTACATTGGACGATACATTCAACGGGCATAACCTGTCTATCGTAACTTGCGGCTTAGTTGATAAGTATTGTTATTACAGAGGTCCACATTCTGGTGGAGCAATTTTTGTTGCATTTTCAGGTGTTCCTGATAGTGTGTTTGCCTCCGTCGATGTTCAAAAATTCGTATCTATAACGACGCAATGTATTCAACAATTTCATATTGATCACAAAATTTTTGTGGAGGGATTTCTCTCGTGGAACAATACGAAATATGAATGGGACAATCAAACATTACTCGCTCATTTTCAGCAAGATTTGAAAATTGAGTTTGAACAAGTAAATGATTTTTGGCGTATTTGCGCTATGAATACCATTTTATCTGGAAAATAGCAAAGCCAGCCGAGCCAGTCAACGGTCAAGATGAACGGCACATTTTATGTGCCGCCGTTGACAGTCCCGCCCGTCTTTGCTGATGGGCAATCAAGGCGGGAAAGCCCTAAAATGGCTTCCCGCCCATTTCAATTTTTGCGGGAGTATGTCCACAAGTTCGAAACATTTTGTCCCGAAGTCCGGCATGGGAAGAAGGACGGGAGTTTTCATATACGCCCTGTCTGCTGAGGAAACCAGCCTTGCGCTTGCGGCTCCACGCCACGCAATCACAGCCCTGTTTTCCTGCCGTTTCAAATGCCCTTGCCCTCCCCGGCGGCAACGGCATTTTCGCAGCAACGCCGACAGAGCGTATAACACACTACACTTTGCAAGCAAAGTCGTGTGCCAAAGGGTGCCCCTTTGGAAACCCCGAACAACAAAACAGGCTGAATATCTCGCACTTCCCCGGTGCTTGATATTCAGCCTTTATTTGTTGTCAGCAGCCCCCGTTTCGTGGTCTGCGTGTAGTTCCTTGTAAACTGACCTAAATTAGAGGAGAAACTAAAATGTATTATTTAAAAACCGAGAACAGCTTTGATTCTGCACATTTTCTGAAGGGGTATGACGGAAAATGCAGGAATCTTCATGGTCACCGCTGGAGAGTTGTTGTTGAAATAGCAGCAGACCAGTTAAAGGATGAGGGTCAGACAAGAGGAATGCTTGTGGATTTTTCTGATTTAAAAAATGCTTTGAAGGATATCTGTGATGATTTTGACCACAGCCTGATTTATGAAAAAGGTTCTCTAAAAGGTGCGACAATTGCTGCATTACAGGCGGAGGAGTTTCGTATGATTGAAGTTGGCTTCAGACCTACTGCGGAGCATTTTTCAAAATATTTCTATGAGCTGATGAGTGCAAAAGGCTTTCCAATCCACAGAGTGGAAGTATACGAGACACCTAATAATGTAGCAGCATACGAAGAATAAAGGAAAGAAACTAATATGAAAGTTGTTGAGAAATTTATAAGTATTAATGGAGAGGGAAGAAGAGCCGGAGAATTGGCGGTGTTTATCAGATTCAAGGGTTGTAACCTGAATTGCTCCTATTGTGATACAAAGTGGGCCAATGAGCCAGCTTGTGATTACGAGGAGCTGTCACCAGATGAGATTTGTGAATATGTCAGTGAGACAGGCATTAAAAATGTGACGCTGACAGGGGGAGAGCCTTTATTACAGAAGGATATCAGGAGTCTGGTAGAAAAATTATTGAACAAATCGGACATTCGAGTAGAGATTGAAACTAATGGAGCGGTTGATATTGCTCCCCTTGCCAATGCATTTTCAAAAGAAAAACTTAGCCTTACTATGGATTACAAGCTGCCATCCAGCGGCTGTGAGGAGAAAATGCTTCTCTCCAATATGGAGGCTTTAAGAAAGCAGGACACAGTCAAGTTCGTTTCGGGCAGCATTAATGATTTGGAATGTGCAGAGAAAATAATTGAAAAATTTCATCTGACAGAAAGATGCCAGGTATTCATAAGCTCAGTGTTTGGTTCAATTGAGCCAGTGGAAATCGTGAATTTCATGACCAGTAAAAGGATGAATGATGTGCGTCTTCAGATTCAGATGCACAAGGTAATCTGGAACCCAGAGGAAAGGGGCGTATAATGTGAAAAATCCTAATATCAAAGATTTTTTACGTGCAAATTTGTGCTTTCAGCCCAAAGTTTGCGGGGTGAAGCAAGAATGGAGATTATGATGATAGATACGAAAGCAATTGAGGAGCATATTAGAGGGATTCTTGTTGCATTGGGCGACGACCCGGAGAGGGAGGGCTTAAAGGATACACCAAAGCGAGTTGCGAAGATGTACGAGGAGGTCTTTCTTGGGATGAATTACTCCAATCACGAAATTGCGCAGATGTTTGATAAGACATTTGAGGATGGAATTGAGGAGCTTGATACTTCTAAGGTTGTAGTTATGAAGGACATCGACCTGTTTTCTTACTGCGAGCACCATATGGCGCTTATGTATGATATGAAGGCGACAGTTGCGTACATTCCTAATGGGAAGGTTATAGGCTTATCAAAGATTGCAAGAATATGCGATATGGTTGGAAGAAGACTGCAGTTACAGGAAAGAATCGGTCAGGATATTGCGGACATTATGACAGAGATAACAGGAAGCGAGGATGTTGCGGTGGTGCTTGAAGGATATCACAGCTGTGTGTCGGCAAGAGGAATTAAGAAAAACAACACGAGAACAATGACTGTAGAGTTAAGAGGAAGCTTTAAGGACGATGCAGCATTACAAATGTATCTAAGATAGGAGAGATGAGTTATGAAAGCATTAGTATTATCAAGCGGTGGCGTGGATTCCACTACGGCACTGGCATTGGCAGTGAGCCGATATGGAAAGGACAATGTAATTGCTCTGTCAGTTTCTTATGGACAGAAGCACGATAAAGAAATTCAGGCGGCAAAGGCTGTTTCTGCATTTTACGGAGTGGAGCAGTTATTCCTGGATCTGAGTAAGATTTTTCAATATAGCAACTGCTCTTTATTGCAGCAGTCTACAGAGGAAATTCCAGAGGAGAGCTATGCCATGCAGATTGAAAAGACGGAGGGCGAAAAGCCTGTAAGCACCTATGTGCCATTTCGAAATGGACTGTTTCTTTCATCGGCGGCAAGCATTGCACTAAGCAAGGACTGCAGCGTGATTCTTTATGGCGCACATGCAGATGATTCAGCTGGTTTTGCTTATCCAGACTGTTCACCGATGTTTAATGATGCTATGAATCAGGCGATTTTTGAGGGCTCAGGACATCAGTTAAAGGTGGAGGCGCCATTTGTGAATATGACTAAGGCGGAGGTGGTGAAGATGGGCTTAGAGCTTAACGCACCATACGAGCTTACATGGTCCTGCTATGAAGGAAAGGATGTGCCTTGCGGCAAATGTGGAACCTGTATCGACAGAGCGGCTGCATTTGCAGCAAATGGGGTAAGTGACCCTGCAATAAAATAAAAATTGGAGAAAGCTATGAGAGAAAAAGAGAATTTAACATTATTAGGCAACCAGCAGAACAATTACGAGACAGATTACAACCCTGGCCTGCTTGAAACATTTGTAAACAAACATCCGGAAAATGATTATTTCGTGAAGTTTAACTGCCCGGAATTCACAAGTCTCTGTCCAATTACAGGGCAGCCTGATTTCGCAAACATTATTATTTCGTATGTCCCAGGCGAGAGAATGGTGGAAAGCAAGAGCTTAAAGCTGTACCTGTTTTCATTCCGTAATCATGGGGATTTTCACGAGGACTGCGTGAACGTGATTATGAAGGATTTGATTAAGCTGATGGAGCCAAAGTATATTGAAGTGTGGGGCAAATTCACACCCCGTGGTGGAATTTCCATTGATCCATACTGCAATTATGGAAAGCCAGGAACTAAGTGGGAAGATGTGGCATTCAACCGTATGGCAAATCATGATATGTATCCGGAGAAGGTGGATAATAGGTAAAATAACATTATTAAATTTCGTGCAATGCACAAAAACCAGAAGAGTGCTGTAAAGTAAAAAAGATTAAGCGATATTGTATGAATTTACTTTTATACAATATCGCTTTTATGTGTTTATTTATCCCAGTTAAATGAATAAGAAACTGCTTTTTTCCACATTCTGACTTTGGAATCACGCTCATTCTGAGTGATTTCAGGGTCAAATGTTCTGTCTACAGACCAGTTTTTTCTTATGTCACTGGTACTTTTCCAGTAACCAACTGAGAGTCCGGCAAGGTAAGCCGCACCCATGGCAGTTGTTTCAACACATGCAGGTCTGTTTACAGGAGCATCGGATATATCAGCCTGCATCTGCATAAGAAGATTGTTAGCACTAGCTCCACCATCGACCTTAAGAGAAGAAAGTTCTATGCCTGAATCTGCTTTCATTGCAGTAAGAACATCGTTTACCTGATAAGCGATTGATTCAAGTGTGGCGCGTATAATGTGGTATTTGTTGACACCACGGGTTATTCCTAAGATAGTACCTCTTGCGTACTGGTCCCAGTATGGCGCACCAAGTCCTGTAAATGCGGGAACAACATAGCATCCGTTAGTATCAGGAACTTTTCTTGCCATGTATTCTGAATCCTGTGAAGAATCTATAAAATGCATTTCATCACGAAGCCACTGAATAGCAGCTCCGGCTACATATATTGAGCCTTCAAGAGCATAGTTCACTTTACCGTCAAGTCCCCATGCAATAGTAGTAACAAGACCGTTCTTTGAGAAAATAGGCTTTTCTCCTGTATTCATAAGAAGGAAGCAGCCTGTTCCATATGTATTCTTGGCCTCTCCGGCATCAAAACAGGTCTGTCCGAAAAGTGCAGCCTGCTGGTCGCCGGCAGCTCCTCCGATTGGGATAGGACAGCCGAAGAATTCAGCGGAGGTCTCACCGAATATGCTGCTTGACGGGACTGCCTTTGGAAGCATGCATTTTGGAATATCAAGCTCTTTTAAGATGTCCTCATCCCATTCAAGTGTATTAATATTGAAAAGCATTGTTCTTGATGCATTGGAATAATCTGTGGCGTGAACCTGACCTTTAGTAAGCTTCCAGATTAACCATGTTTCAATTGTTCCAAAAAGCAGATCTCCTTTTTCGGCACGCTCACGGACACCTTTAACATTATCAAGAATCCATTTTAACTTGGTTCCAGAAAAATATGCATCAATAACAAGACCGGTTTTATTACGGATTGTTTCGGTAAGCCCTTTCTCTTTAAGAGAATCTGCGTATTCTGAAGTTCTTCTGCACTGCCACACAATAGCATTGTATACGGGTTCACCAGAATGTCTGTCCCATACAACTGTTGTTTCACGCTGGTTGGTTATTCCTATTGAGGCAATATCTGACGCATTGGCACCTACATTTGCAAGAGCCTGCCTGGCAACTTCCAGAATTGTTGACCAGATTTCATCTGCATCATGTTCGACCCAGCCGGGTTTTGGAAAATATTGTGTAAATTCTTTCTGTGCAACACTGCACATCTCACCACTTCTGTTGAAAAGAATACAGCGGTTGCTTGTTGTTCCGGCATCAAGAGCCATTATGTATTTTGCCATATTAAAGTCTCCTTTATATAATTTTATTAAACATATCCAGTTGATAGTTATTTTATATTTAAATTATTGTTTTATCAATGTAATAATGATAAAATGGAAAAGACATTTTGAGCAACGTGGGCTTATAAGATATTGAGGGTACAAAGGAGGCAGCTATGGTAGACATGAGCAGATACAATAAGTTAAGGATTAACCCTGATAGATATAATTATGATCTGGTTACGAATCTTCCATTAAGAAGAACTTTCTGGAGAATAGCTGATAAAACAGTACTTTTTGATAACAAAACATATTGCATACTGGCGATAGATATAGAGAATTTTCATCTTATTAATAAGTGGTATGGTCGTGAAACTGGTGATGAGCTTCTTATAGAGATTGGAGAAACTCTTAAGAGTATAGATGCCGGGTATGGAACAATTTCCGGATATATGGGTGGAGATAATTTCTGTGTTATATTTGAAGAGAACGATGATGTGATTAATCTAATCAGAAAAAGAATATCAGGTATTGTTAACGGATACAGGGGACATGATATTACAAGGGCATATTATGGTGCATATAAGACTGCAGATAAGGATATAACTACAGGTGAGATGTGTGACTATGCGTATGGTGCGCTAGAGATAGCAAAACAGCGCCCTGATAAGGATATCTTCTGGTATGATGAAAGTATGGCAAGGGAACAGGAAGCAGAAGCAAAGCTTATGCCGGAGATATGCAGTGCAATGGATAATGGAGAATTTACATTTTATCTTCAACCCAAATGTATATTACAGACAGGTAAGATTATTGGTTCTGAGGCACTTGTGAGATGGATAAGTCCTGAAAAAGGATTTATTTCACCAGGACAGTTTATACCGCTGCTTGAAAAAAACGGATTTATAAATAAACTTGATGTGTATATATGGGATAAAGTATGTCAGACTATAAGAAGATGGCTTGATGAGGGAAGAACAGTACTGCCAATATCAATAAATGTTTCGAGAGCAGATATATACTCTATGGATGTTGTAAGAATACTTAAAGACATGATTGAAAAATATAATATTTCAACAGAGTATATTGAAATAGAGATTACAGAGAGTGCATATGTGGAGAATGGCTCGGTAATTAAGGATACGGAGAAGGCATTTAAGAATGTGGGCTTTAAGATTCTTATTGATGATTTTGGAAGCGGATATTCATCACTTAACATGCTTAAGGATATTGATGCAGATGTTCTGAAACTGGATATGAAATTTCTAGACCTTAATCCGGAAAATAATGATAAAGGTGTAAGCATTATAACTGCAGTTCTTGATATGGCAAGACAGCTTGATATTCCGACTATTGCTGAGGGTATTGAGACTGATGAACAGTTTAAGCTGCTTGAACTTTTAGGCTGTGAATATGCGCAGGGATACTATTATTACAGACCTATGTCTATAAGTGATTATGAGAAGCTTATTGATGATAAGGACAATGTAGCTGATAAGCTTATTATTTTAAAAACAAGAAAGAATGATAAGTCTTATCTTAAGGAGATAACTGATTACTTCTGGAAGATTGCAGATGTTGATCTTGATACGGGAGCATATCACTTTATAAGAAGGACAGATGAGCCTGATTATGTTATGACACCAAGACCTAAGACTATTGCAGAATATGCAGACAGATATATCAGGTACGGTGTTATCCACCCGGATGATGTTTCACTTTATAAAGAAGCTATTAATCTTGACAGAATTAAGAAACAGCTTGATGAGGGGAAAGAAAGAGGAAGATACCAGATAAGATATAATATGGATGGAACATATAAATGGTATGTATTTGAGGTTACTAAGCCAACAAATTATTCTGAGGATAACAGGAGAGTGCTTTTCACATGGAAAGAAGCTGATTATCAGGCAGGTGCAAGAGAAGATGCAATGGATATTATATATAATACATTTATTAAGATACTCAGAGCCGATTTCCTGCATGACAGATACGAACTTATAAAGTCAACTAAGGAGGATATAATTAGAGATGCCGAATTATCAGGCGGCATTAAGGAATATATTGATAAATATATTGATATGGGAGTAGTTCATCCGGAGGATGCCGGAGTATATAGAGATTTTGTCAATCCGGACAAGGTGCTTGAACATTTCAGAAATAATAAAAAATCATTGAGATTGAGATACAGACGGCTTCTTGATGGAGAGTATAAGTGGGTGGAGATGACAGTATCAAAGAGTAAGGATTACAGTGAGGATATACCTGTGTTTATATTTTATCTCAGGGAAGTAAGATATATATATGAGAATACGATAATTTCTGAAACAAAGAAAAAGAAATAGGCAATATATACGCCAAGGAAATAGTAAGCAATATTAATGATGCAAAGAAACGGGAGATGAAATTGTGGGTTCAGGTAGCAAATGAACAGTAACTATGTTAAACAATAGTAACAATTGTTATTATGAATAACTTTACAACCTTTTCTTTCAATGATATTATGTGTGTTGCTAAAAGAATGTACAGTTAAGGAGGCATTATGGCACAGGAAATATTAAATGTGAGCCAGCTTAAGGTTGGTGTTGAAGATAAAGAAATACTTCATGGGGTTGATCTTTCTCTTAATAAGGGAGAGACTCATGTACTTATGGGACCTAACGGAGCAGGTAAGTCTACTCTTGGTTATGCTCTCATGGGTAACCCAAGATATGAGATATTAGGTGGTAAGGTTACATTTAACGGAGAAGATTTACTTTCTAAGAATGTTGCTGAGAGATCACAGGCAGGTCTTTTTCTGTCTTTCCAGAATCCTATTGAGGTTCCTGGTATTACACTTGGTAATTTTATAAGAAGTTCTATGGAGCAGCGTGGAAAGAAGATGACATACTTCAAGTTCAAGAAGCTCCTTCAGGAGAAGATGGAATTCCTTCAGATGGATCCATCATATATGGACAGAGACCTTAATGTTGGTTTCTCAGGTGGTGAGAAGAAGAAAGCTGAGATATTACAGCTTCTTATGCTTGAGCCTTCTCTTGCTATTCTTGATGAGACTGACTCAGGACTTGATGTAGATGCTGTTAAGACAGTATCGCTAGGTGTTGAAGAATATCAGAAGACTCAGAACGGAGCACTTCTTATTATCACTCACAGCACCCGTATCTTAGAGGCACTTAAGGTGGATTATACTCATGTTCTTGTCAATGGTAATGTTGTTGCAACAGGCGACAGTGCTATGATTGATGATATCAATGAGAATGGTTTCGAAAGATTCATCAAGTAATTAAGGCTCGGAGGCTTGTAATGGAAGAAAAGACATTTGTAGATGACATAAACAGAAGTGTTTATGATATTAAGAACGAAGAGAACGATTCTTATAGAATAAAGCAGGGACTTACTCCAGAAATCGTTGAGAAGATATCAGAAGAGAAGCATGATCCTGCTTGGATGAGAGAGTTCAGACTTAAGTCATTAGAGATATATAATAATATGCAGGTGCCTGACTGGGGTCCGTCTATTGATGGACTCAATATGGATAATATTGCTACTTATGTTCGTGCCAATACGAATATGAAGGGTGACTGGAATGATGTACCAGAAGAGATTAAGGATACATTTGACAGATTAGGTATTCCTAAGGCGGAGAGAGAGTCGTTAGCCGGAGTTGGAGCACAGTACGACTCAGAGCTTGTATACCATAATGTCCGTAAGGAGGTTGCTGACCAGGGTGTTGTATACACTGATATGGAAAGTGCCCTTACAGGTGAATATGCAGATATGGTACATGAGCATTTTATGAAGCTTATTACACCACAGGATCATAAGTTCGCAGCACTTCACGGAGCTGTATGGTCTGGTGGTTCATTTGTGTATGTACCAAAGGGAGTTAATCTTGAGATTCCTCTGCAGTCATATTTCAGACTTAATGCTGCAGGAGCAGGTCAGTTTGAGCATACACTTATTATTGTTGATGAGGGTGCAAGTCTTCACTTTATTGAAGGATGTTCAGCACCTAAATATAATGTTGCCAATCTTCATGCAGGTGCGGTTGAACTTTTTGTGGCTAAGAATGCAAAGCTTCGTTACTCAACAATTGAGAACTGGAGCAAGAATATGTATAATCTTAACACTAAGAGAGCAACTGTTGCTGAAGGTGGTAAGATTGAATGGGTTTCAGGCTCATTTGGTTCGCATGTATCATATCTGTATCCTATGAGTATCCTTAATGGAGAACGCTCAAGCTGTGAATTCACAGGAATTACATTTGCAGGAGCAGGACAGAACCTTGATACAGGTATGAAGGTAGTTCATAATGCACCAGGTACAACATCAGTTGTAAGTACTAAGTCAATATCTAAGGGTGGCGGAATCAGTACTTTCAGAAGTGCGGTAACAATGACTACCAAGGCTAAGAAGAGTAAATCATCAGTTTCATGTCAGTCACTTATGATAGATGATATTTCAAGATCTGATACAATTCCGGCTATGGATATCCGTGTTAATGATGCGGATGTAGGACATGAGGCAACAATTGGACGAATCAGTGATGATGCTGTATTTTATCTTATGTCAAGAGGAATTCCGGAAGATGATGCGAGAGCAATGATTGTTTCAGGATTTGCTGATAATGTATCTAAGGAGCTTCCACTTGAGTATGCAATGGAGATGAATAATCTTATCCGTCTTGAGATGAAGGGCAGCATTGGTTAAGTTAATCAGAGTGAGGAATATGATATGATAGGTATCGAAGAAAAGGACATGATAATAAACCGTATCCCAGCCAAGACATGGAATCATCTTCATATGAACCAGAGCAGGGTTGGAGAGGTTGTGATTAATCGTACAGGTGAGTTAAATGCTTCTGTTAATGATGTAAGTCTCATTGATGATGGAAAGCTTAATAATGGTGAGCTTGACAATATTATTGGTGGATGTGGTCAGGAGATTACAGAGGCAGCTAGGAAATCACAGACTGAACCTGTATATTATATAACAGATAAGAAGAATGCAGGCTTCGTAAGACTTGATTTCAATTATGGCAGGAACAATGCAGACATTAATGTTGTTGGTATTGAGACTAAAGAGAATGCCAGCATTGATGTTTACATGGATTTTAATGGAGATAAAGATGGAGAAGGCTTTGCAGCAGTACAGACAAGATTATATGCTGCCAAGGATTCGGTTATCCGTCTTATCCAGATTCAGAGGGTAGGCAGTGAGACAACATTTATTAATGATATCGGTGGTTACTGTGAAGATGGTGCAAGAATTGAACTTGTGCAGCTTTATTTAAGCGGAAAGAACAGATACGAAGGCTGTGAGATTAAGCTTGCAGGTGATGGAAGTTCTATGTCTGCAGAGATTGGATATGTTGCAGCAGGTAAAGAAAGACTTGATATGAACTACTGCGTAAGACATACCGGCAAGAAGACAGAATGTGCAATCAATGCGGCAGGTGCATTGAGAGATACAGCATTTAAGCTGTTCAGAGGAACTATTGATTTCGTTAAGGGTTCAGCAGGTTCTGTAGGTAATGAGAAGGAAGAAGTTCTTCTTATTGATGAAAAATGTGTCAACCAGACTATTCCTATTATTCTATGTGCAGAAGAAGATGTTGTCGGTAATCACGGTGCAACTATAGGAAAGCCTGATGAGGAGCTTTTATTCTATCTTGAATCAAGAGGAATACCGGCACAAGAATGTTATAATATGCTGGCAGCAGCTAAGCTTTTAGCTGTATGCGGCAAAATCCCTGATGATGGTATCAGGAACGAGATACATGACTACATTAAAGAGGTTTATTAATGAGTGAGTTAAGTAAGACGATTGAGTCTATAAGAAAAGATTTCCCACTTATTTCGGGAAGCAATATTGCATATCTTGATAATGCAGCGACTACACAGAAGCCACAGGCTGTTCTTGATGCAGTTAATAAGTATTATCAGGAGATGAACGCCAATCCGTTCAGAGGTGTATACGAATTAAGTGAGATTGCTACAGAAAGTTATGAGAATGCAAGAAAGGCAGTAGCTCAGTTTATTGGTGCTAAAGATGCAAGCCAGATAGTATTTACAAGAAATGCTACAGAGAGTCTTAACTTAATTGCATACAGTTATGGAATGAATTTCATTAAAGAGGGTGATGAGATAGTTGTTAGTGTTATGGAACACCACAGCAATTTCCTTCCATGGAAGCAGGTTGCAGAAAAATGTGGAGCGGTATTAAAGCAGCTTACACCTGATGAGAATGGAGAGATTACAGACAAGTCTTTAGAGGTTATCACAGATAAGACTAGGCTTGTAGCAGTTACCCAGGTTTCTAATGTATTAGGAAGAGTTAATGATATAAAGCATATTGCAGAGGTTGCACATGCACATGGTGCGGTTATTGTGGCTGACGGAGCGCAGAGTGTTCCTCATATGCCGGTTAATGTAACAGACCTTGATGTTGACTTCCTTGTATTTTCTGGACATAAGATGTTAGCACCTATGGGAATCGGAGCATTATATGGCAAGAAAGAGCTTCTTGACAAGATGCCACCATTCTTAAGCGGTGGTGAGATGATTGAGATTGTTCACTGGGACAGAGTTAAATATGCAGAGGTTCCACATAAGTTTGAGGCAGGAACTGTTAATACTGGCGGTGCAGTCGGACTTCATGCGGCAATTGATTATATTAACAATGTTGGATTTGACACAATTATGGCACAGGAGCGAAAGCTTACTAAGATTGCTGTTGATGCCATTAATGACATGAAGGGAGTCAACTTAATAGGTTCTTCGAAGGCAGAAGACCATGAGGGTATAGTCACATTTACAATTGACGGAGTACACCCACATGATGTTGCTTCTATACTTGATTCACAGCATATTGCAGTAAGAGCAGGACATCACTGTGCACAGCCATTAATGGATTTCCTTAAGGTTAATTCAACAACGAGAGCAAGCTTTGCTTTCTATAACACAGAAGAAGAAGTACAGCATTTTATAGAAGAACTATCTAAGATCAGGGGGCTTATGGGATATGGAGACTAAAACTTTTTATAATGAGGTTCTTACGGACCATAACATGCATCCATATCATAAGCATGATATAGACAATGCAGACTTAGAGCTTGAGGGTGTTAATCCAAGCTGTGGAGACGACATTATCTTAAAGCTTAAGTTTGATGATGCTAAGAAAACTATTGTTGATGGGGCATTTACAGGAGATGGTTGCGCAATATCGCAGGCATCAGCAGATATAATGCTTGAGCTTATCATTGGAAAGCCTATTGATGAGGCTGTACATCTTTCAGAACTTTTCCTTAAGATGATTAAGGATGAGGCAACTGAGGAAGAGATTGATGAGCTTGATGAAGCCGGAGCATTAAGAGATATCTCTCATATGCCAGCAAGAGTTAAATGTGCAGTACTTGGCTGGCACACAATGGAAGAGATGGTAGAGAACCTTAAGAATGTTTAGAATGTAACCCAATCACTTATAATATGGTGATTGGGTTTTAATGTTTGTAGATAAGAATGGAGTAAATATGGAAAAGAAATTAGTTAAGCAGCAGCTTCTTACAGGAGAACGTGCTCTTTTTGCAAGCAAAGACCTTCGCATAGAAGATTCTATATTTGATGATGGTGAGTCTCCATTAAAGGAGAGCAGTAATATAGAGCTTGTAAACAGCAGCTTTAAGTGGAAATATCCACTCTGGTACTGCAACAATGTCAATGTAAAGGACTGTTATTTCTTTGAGATGGGAAGAGCAGGAGTATGGTACACTAACGATATTAATGTTGAGGATACAATTATTGAAGCACCTAAGAATTTCAGAAGATGCAACAGATTAGGACTTAAGAATGTAGAGTTCGTCAATGCCGAGGAAACTCTCTGGAGCTGTGATAATGTTACTATGACAAATGTAGTGGCAAAGGGCAATTATTTTGCAATGAACAGCAACAATATGAAGATTGATGGTCTTAAGCTTGTCGGTAATTATCCATTTGACGGAAGTAAGAATCTTGAGATAAGAAATTCAAGACTTATGAGCAAGGATGCTTTCTGGAATGCTGAAAATATAACAGTGTATGATTCATACATTTCAGGTGAGTACCTTGGCTGGAATTCAAAGAATCTTACGTTTATTAACTGTACAATAGAGAGCCTTCAGGGATTGTGCTACATTGATAATCTTGTTATGAAGAACTGCAAGCTTATTAATACAACACTTGCTTTCGAGTATTCAACTGTAGATGCTGATATCACAAGCAGGGTTGACAGCGTGTTAAATCCAACTTCCGGAACTATAACAGCAGACAGTATAGATAAGCTTATAATTGAGAAGGATAGGGTTAATCCTTCACTTACTAAGATAGTATGCAGGAATTAATAAGTAGAATTAAGAAGGGAAATCCGAGAATGAAATATGATTTTGACACAGTAGTGAACCGTCGTAATACGGATTCTTTAAAATGGAATGTGGCAGAGAATGAGCTTCCTATGTGGGTTGCTGACATGGATTTTAAGACAGCACCTGAGATAACGGAGGCTATTAAGGCAAAGGCAGACATCGGTGTATACGGTTATACTGAGATATCAAAGGACTGGTATGATGCATACACAGGCTGGTGGGAAAGACGCCACAATTTCAGGATGGAAGACGACTGGCTTATGTTCGTAACAGGCGTTATACCTGCAATATCAAGCTCTGTAAGAAAGCTTACGACACCAGCAGAGAATGTTGTAATCATGACACCTGTATACAACATTTTCTTTAACAGTATTCTTAATAATGGCAGAAATGTGTTACAGAGCCAGCTTGCATATGAGAATGGCAGGTATGTAATAGATTTTGAAGACCTTGAAGTTAAGCTCAAGAACCCACAGACAACACTTCTTATTCTGTGCAACCCACAGAATCCGGGTGGAAATGTATGGAGAAAGGAAGAACTTGCACGTATCGGAGAGCTTGCTTACAAGTATGGAGTCGTTGTTATATCTGATGAGATTCACTGCGAGCTTACAGACCCGGGCATTGATTATGTGCCATTTGCAAGTGTTTCGGAGGTGTGTAAGAATATATCTGTAACATGCATAGCACCTACGAAAACATTTAACATGGCAGGCTTACAGACAGCAGCAATATGTGTGCCGGATGAGCGACTCCGTCACAAGGTTTGGCGTGCAATCAATACCGATGAGGTAGCTGAGCCAAATGTTTTCGCAGTTGATGCGGCTATAGCTGCATTTACAAAGGGTGAGGAATGGCTTGAGCAGTTAAGAGAATATATCTACGAGAATAAACAGATTACCGAAAAGTTCATAAAAGACAATATTCCGAGAGTGTCAATGGTGGAATCACATGCAACTTATCTTTGTTGGCTTGATGTGTCTGATATCACAGACAATTCAACAAGGCTTGCGGCATATATAAGAAAGAATACAGGACTTTTCCTGTCAGCGGGAGAAGGCTTTGGCGGAGATGGAAAACATTTCTTAAGACTGAATGTTGCATGTCCTAAGACAACTTTAATGGATGGGCTTGAAAGACTTAGAAATGGCATATTGAGTTTTGACAGGTAGTGGGTTACAATAATATAAGTGAAATAACACATGAGATACGAGTGTATCTAAGAATAATAAGCGAGGAGATAATGATATGAATATTGTATGTTTAGACCTTGAGGGCGTTCTTGTACCAGAGATATGGATTGCATTTGCAGAGGCAAGCGGAATCCCAGAGCTTAAGAGAACAACAAGAGACGAACCAGATTATGATAAGCTTATGAACTGGAGACTTGGTATTCTTAAGGAGCATGGTCTTGGACTTAAAGAAATTCAGGATACTATTGCTAAGATTGACCCAATTCCGGGAGCAAAGGAATTCCTTGATGAATTAAGAAGTATAACACAGGTTATCATTATTTCAGATACATTTACACAGTTTGCTACTCCGCTTATGAAGAAGCTGGGCTGGCCAACTATTTTCTGTAATTCACTTGAGGTCGCTGACAATGGTGAGATTACAGGTTTCAAGATGCGTTGTGAGCAGTCAAAGCTTACAACAGTTAAGGCTTTACAGTCTATTGGTTATGATACTATTGCATCAGGAGACAGCCACAATGACTTAGGAATGATTAAGGCAAGCAAGGCAGGCTTCCTCTTTAAGAGTACAGAGCAGATTAAGGCTGATAATCCTGAATTAGAGGCATTTGATACATATGATGAGCTTTTAGCTGCTATTAAGAAGGCACTTTAAGATGCATCAAAGGTAAAAGGGGTTACTATGTTATTAGAAGAGATACTCAAGCAGGAACAGGAAAGATTCATTAAAGAGAATCTCCTTTCTGATGAAATGATTGAGTTATTAAAAGAAAATATTATGCCGTTTAACACACTGATGGCTTATTACAGATGCGCCATTATGGAGGTTGAGACTAAGTTCAAGGTGCTTAATGAGGAGTTCTCATTACAGTATGACAGAAATCCTATTGAGAGTATCAAGAGCAGAATTAAGTCTATGGATGGCATATTTAAGAAGGCGAAGAAGAAAAATATTCCTATAACAATGGAAGGCATTGAGGAAGGTATAAGAGATATTGCGGGGGTAAGAGTAATATGCTCTTTCCCGGAAGATATCTATATGCTTGCCGACTGCCTGTTAAAGCAGGACGATGTAGTGCTTGTCGAGAGAAAGGATTATATCAAGAATCCTAAGCCAAGCGGTTACAGAAGTCTTCACCTTATAATTGAGATACCGATATTCCTTCAGAATGAAAAGAAGATGATGAAGGTTGAGGTTCAGTTCCGTACAATTGCCATGGATTTCTGGGCGAGCGTGGAGCATAAGGTTCGTTATAAGAAGAATATTCCAGATTCTGAAGCAGAACAGCTGGCTGCAGAATTGTCTTCATGTGCAGATCAGATTGCTGCAATGGATAACAAGATGGAAGAGATTCGCCGCAGAATTGCAGAAGCGGAGGAAAGAGAAGCTGAAAATAGTCCGGCTAAGCAGCCTCAGACGATAGGTGGGGTGATGCTTAAGAAGAGGCTGGAATCGGGGAGGTTTCCCTTTAAGAAGTAGGTAAGAAATGGCTCCCCGGAGAGGGGGCTGGGGATGGCTGTATGGTTTAATTGAAAACGCGCTCCCGCTCGGGCGAAGACGCAGCGGGTACTAAGTTTGTGGGGATTTGCCGCCTTGCGGCGGCTCTCCCCACGCACTAAGTACCGGCGTCTTCACACGGTTTCCAATTAAACCACACAACCACACCCAGCCCACCACCCCGGGGAGTTTTTACCTGTCAGCGTTGGTCGCTTTGGCTCCCTCGCTTTTGTGGTGGGGTGAGATGCGTGGTTCAGCGTTGGTCGCATTGCTCCCTTGCTGGTGTGGTGGCGGGATTGAGCTATGGTCGTGTAGAGCAACTGTGTTTGTGATGGGGAGGATGTGACTGGGTTGGATAAAGGACTTTCTTGAAGGTTCAAGTGGAGTTTAGAGGCTGTAGGATTTTATAAAATGTGTAGCAATTTTCGCACACGATGTGAGAAAAAGGCGCATTCGAGCCATGGATGGCGAGTATGCGCCGGTTGCGGACGGTGACTGTAACGCGGATAAAATCCGTACAGCGTCTTAATGACACGTTCCACCTTTAAGAAAGTCCTTTATCCAACCCAGTCACACCTTGCTGGACATAAAAGAAGGAGGACATTATGAAGGTTATATCTATTGTTGATGATGATTATGGAATTATGTTTAATAACAGACGAGTTTCTAAGGACAGTGTTCTTAATGAGCATATTATTAAGATGCTTGATGGCGGGAAGTTATGGCTTTCTTTATATAGCAAGCAGCTTTTTTGTGATTATGAGAATCTTGAGGTTAATCAGGAGTTTGGTTTTGCCGGAATGGATGATTTCTGTTTTGTTGAGGACTCTGAGATTGTTTCTTATGAGGATATGGTGGATGAGGTTTATCTGTATAAGTGGAACAGGAAGTATCCTTCTGATGTGAAGTTTCCTAAGGACATGCTTAATGATTTTAAGCTGGAGGGTTCTACTGATTTTGAGGGTAATTCTCATGAGAAAATTACTGAAGAAAGATATGTAAGAAAGAAATAAGGAAAAATACATGCGTAATATAAGGTTAGAAGTGATAAGGAGAGTAACCGCATTTTTACTGGTGTTCTTTATTGCAGGAAGCGGATTTGGGTTAAGCGGATGCTCTTCTAAGAAGGATAATCAGGCTGGTACTGTGGGGAGTGCTGAGGTTCAGAGTACGGCTGTTGCAGATGATATGGCATCTTTAGTATATCAGGGTGAACCGTATGTTGTAATTAATGATAATAACCCAGCATTTAATGATGCTGACTTCACGACTATATCATTTGAGAGTTACGGAGAACTGGATGAACTTGGAAGATGTACTACTGCATTTGCTAATATAGGTAAAGACATTATGCCTACTGAGAAACGTGGTGCAATTGGTGAAGTAAAACCTACGGGATGGCAGACAGCAAAATACGATAGTGTTGATGGTAAATATCTGTATAACAGGTGCCATCTTATAGGTTATCAGCTTACTGGTGAGAATGCCAATGAAAAGAATCTGATTACAGGAACAAGATATCTTAATGTTGATGGTATGCTGCCTTTTGAAAATATGGTGGCAGATTACATAAAGGAAACTGGTAATCATGTTCTGTACCGCGTAACACCCGTATTTTCTGGCGATAATCTTGTTGCCAGCGGTGTGCACATGGAGGCGAAGTCAGTTGAGGATAATGGCGATGGAGTTCTTTTTAATGTGTATTGTTTTAATGCACAGCCGGGAATTGCTATTGATTATGCAACAGGTGACAGCCATCAGGACGATTCAATAGTTGCAGATGCTTCAAAGTCAACAACTGCAGCAGAAGCAAATGTGCAGACATATGTACTTAATACGAATACTAAGAAGTTCCACAAAGAATCCTGCAACAGTGCAAAGAGCATGGATGCTTCCAATAAAAAGATTTATACAGGAAGCAGGCAGGAGATTATTGATATGGGGTATAAGGCTTGTGGTGTGTGCAAGCCGTAAAATAGTTATTTGAATTGAATTAAATTTAATAATATGGTAAGATTCTGACAGAGAAACCGGACAATATAATAGTTAGCTTGTTTATACATGGAAAGGAATTTTTATGAGAAAAATCAAACAAATACTGTTATTTTGCGCTGTTTTTCTGTCAATTTTGTTATTAACAGGTGATAAAGACAGGATTCAGGCAGATGATGATGACAGTAATTTTACTAATTTAGTGGTATTTGCCAGATTTGCAGGTGAAACCGAATTTATAAATGATGTATATGAAGGCAGTTCTGTCAGAAAAATAACAGATAATTCATATAATGCAGGTTCATATAGTGTAGGCGATTATTACAGATGTGTATCAGATAACAAATTAAGAATGAGAAGTGTATATCTATATGATAATGGCGGCTCAATTGTACTTTCACATCCTCGTGGGTATTATGCAGAGTACAGCGATACTAATACTATTGGTTATAAAGATGCTTCGGAGCGTGCAAGCAGAATGTATGAGCTTAGGCAGGAGTGGTCAGAAGCTGTTAATAATACCATATCATCGGGTAATAGAATTTCTGATTATAATGATACTGTATACTATGATTATGGTGTGCTTGATAAAGATAACAATGGTACAATTGATTCAATTACAATTATTTATAAGAATAATGAATCAGGTAATATATCAGTAAGCTGGTCTTCACCATTGTGGAATTATACAGATTATGTTAATAATATTTCTGTTAATACTGGCAAAAAAATTATTAATAGTTATAAATATGTCCAGATAACCAATTCGTATTGCAAGCCTGATGGTGATACTAACGGATATTTATTTAAGGATGAGGATGACCGGGTATTTGTATCAATCGCAACAGCAGTACATGAAATGGGACATATTATGGGGCTGAAGGATTTATATAACTCAAAGAATGCGTCACCGGTGTATTTCATGTCGGTTATGGCAAAGCATATATCTCCAGTTCCACAGTTTATGTCTCTTAAGGAGAAAGAAGTATTAGGTTGGGCTGATGAGAATGATATTAAGACGATTTTGTCCGAAGGAGAATATAGTCTTAAAGCATTAGGAACTTCAGGTACGGATAATATTACAGGATATAAGATGGATATTCCGGAAAAGGGTAAAACATTGTATCTTGAGTACAGAAATTTTGAGGATAATGGTAACAAATATGATTCTCAATATAAGCAGATGTTCAAGATTAATGGAAACAGAGTGGATAAAATTTCATTAAAATCCGGGCTGGTATGTTATCTTATAGACAGTGATACTAAGTTTCCAAGTAATATGTATTTTTCATCACCTAAATGGAATTATGAAGTTCTTGGTGGACAGTATAACACAAAGGCAGATGCAGCATTAGGAATAGGTGAAGATATATGGATTTACGGAGATATTTATATCAGTGTCAAGTCAATTGAGAATAATATACTCACATTTGAAATAAAGGGTGGTATTCCAGAGCATATTCATAGTGGTGGAGTGGCAACATGCGTCAGCCGTGCAGTGTGTGAAGTATGCCATGAGGAATATGGTGAATTAAATAAGGATAATCATAAGTTACAGCATGTAGAAGCTAAAGCAGCTACAGTGACTCAGGAAGGTAATATTGAATATTATTACTGCTCTTTATGTTTAAAATACTTTGCAGATTCAAATGCATCAAAGCAAATAGACAAAGATAGTGTTGTTACATCAAAATTGACGCCAGAAATAATTGCTGGTGATAAATGTATAATTGATAAGAATTCCGATAAGGCAATTACATTTAAGTCTAATGCAGCATTTTCAGATTTTGTAAAAGTAGAACTTGATGGCAGAGAGCTTGTAAAAGACAAGGATTATACGGTAAAAGCAGGAAGTATTATTGTAACACTTAATCCAGATTTAATAAAAAAATTATCGACGGGAGAGCATGTTATAGGTATTGTTTCATTGAGTGGAACAGCTAGTGCACATTTTACTGTTAAAGAACCAGAGACGGAACCAGTGACAGAACCGGAGACAAAACCAGTGACGGAAAGCAGCAGGGAAACAGAATCTGAAACTGAGGACATCAAGGAGACTGAAAGTAGTAAAGAAACAGAAAGTATCAAAGAATCTGAAACAGAGACAGAGACCATCAGTCAGACAGAATCAGAAACAACAAGCCAGTATACATTTGATGAGAATGAAACAAATGCATCATCAATTAACACTGGAGACAGAAATCATGGGAAATTATGGCTTGTAATAGCAATTATTGCGTTAGCTGGATGTATTGCAGCAGCAGTTATGTATGTTGTTTCAAAGCGAAAGTAATAAAAACTGAATAACAACTGATAATACAAAACAGGAGTAGGTCAATAGCTTAACTCCTGTTTTGTGTTATAAAATATAGTTATTATTCAGTAAATGTTCCAACCAATTTAACAAGCATAGCAACGGTCATATCCATGCCTTCAACAGTAATATGTTCATAGGGACCGTGGTAAGCGTGTCCTCCAGTTCCCAGGTTAGGGCATGGAAGTCCTTTGAAGCTTAACTGGCAGCCGTCTGTTCCTCCTCGGATAGGAAGAATAAGCGGTGTTATATCAGCCAGTTCACAGGCTTTCTTTGCATTATCAATAAGATTCATGCAGCCCGCAATGATTTCGGACATATTCTTATACTGGTCTTTAATGGCGAGCGTAACAGTTCCCTTGCCCCATTTTTCATTCATATTCTTTTCGATTAATCGCAGAGTATTTTTCTTTGCTTCAAATAAATTCTTATCATGGTCTCTTACTATATAATTAAGCGAAGCCTCACTGACATCGCCAGACATGCTGACAAGATGGTAGAAGCCCTCGTAATCTTCTGTGCCGCGAGGGGTTTCCATAGCAGGAAGTGCATTGTTAATCTCCATTGCAACAAGACTGGCATTAATCATGGTGTCTTTGGCAGAACCTGGGTGTACATTGAAGCCTTTAATATGAAAATCCGCTTTGCATGCGTTGAAGTTTTCGTACTGAATCTCGCCTTCTGTGTCGCCGTCAATTGTGTAGGCGTATTTGGCACCGAACTGTTCTATGTTAAAATGTTCAGCTCCCATGCCTATTTCTTCATCAGGTGTGAATGCAATACATATTGTTCCATGAGGTATATTGTCTTTCTGCAAATGTTCTATCATAGTCAGGATTTCTGCAATACCTGCTTTGTCATCGGCACCAAGTATAGTGCTTCCGTCTGATGTGATAAGTGTACGACCCTTAAGAGTGCCAAGATGAGGAAAATCATGCACAGACAAGGTTATTCCCGCAGGAAGTGTGAGTGATACACCATTAAAGTTTTCTGTTATTACTGGTGTAATATCGTGATTGCAATAATCGGACACAGTATCCATATGTGCAATAAATCCGATAGCAGGTGCATTTTCATAACCTTTGGTTGCTGGAAGCTTACCATACAGGTAACACATATCGTCAAGTACAATGTCCGATAAATTCAATCCCTCCATCTCATTTTTAAGAAATCTGGCTAACTCAAACTGGCATGCAGATGAGGGAGTTGTTTCACTGTTTTCGTCACTTGGTGTACGGAAAGTGACATATTTTAATAATCTTTCATATGCTTTCATGGTAATTCTCCAATCTGTGGATTGATATTCATATAATAACACATTTTCTATCTGAATATCCGTAATATATAAAAAAGCAGGAGAAAATCTCCTGCCTGATAGTTAATATTATTCTGTATCTACAGCGCACATGTTTTCTGGGACTTCAGCATTTTTTCTGACAAATATTGCCCTGAATATAAGTCTTACAAGTGGTCCGCAATAGAACATCTGATAGCAGATTGCCATAGGAAAGTTCATTGCCCATGTTTTAACCCACATGCCAAAGGATGGCTCTTTGAAAAGGAATGTAGCTACAAGACTCATAATCGGACACATAATGCAGCAGATACATATTGATATTGCATATGTGATGAACTGTGGTCTGTCAGTTGGACGCATAACAGTGAAAGCAAGCATTTTAGCTATCTTTCCTACAACGAAGAATTCGAGTACGAATGCAATTGGAACCATGATTGGCAATTCATGTGTTGCAGCTAAGAAAGTAGTACCGTTCACAGTACCTGTGTTGAGGGCAACATTGTATACGACCATGCCATAGACCATAATTGTTGCCATAATAATTGTGAAAATAACATCCTGAAACTTGTTTTTTGGCATAAAAAAATCCTCCTTAATAATAACTTAAGCAAAACATGTGTTGTTCGTTATCATCCAGAGGATGTGTCGTTTCCAATATAACCATATTTAATTGTGCCGAAGTATAGTATCATAATATTAATAAATGTGTCAAGTACTTGATTTTTTAAAAATCAGGTCCAGAACTTTATAAATAAATTGTGATTAAAAAGTGAAGAATAAACATTCATTTTAATATCGTTCGTGTCGAAAAAATGTCATTTCGTGTAAATGACATTTTTTTTGATGCCTTTTATTGTATAATGCCACTAAGATAGAATGTATTTTTGTAATGTTTTATGGTATTGCATAGATACATTGAGTACAATAAAAGGAGGAAGAGTTTATGAAGTATTTAAACTTAAAAAAGATTACTGCGGTGGTATTGTCAATCGGAATGGTATTTTCAAGCAGTGCCGTTACCGGGTTTGCGGCAGATAACAGTAAAAAGATACCTACGCTTCCTAACAGCTATATTAATAAAGTGGCAGAAGATATTGATAATGAATATTTCTATGATGGAACATATGTTGATGATTGGGGGCATACACGTAAGGGCAGGCAGCTTGGAGCGACATATACAAAGCAGTCAACTGAATTTTTGTTATGGGCACCTGCGGCAACATATGTAAAAGTTAATATTTATGCAACAGGTGATGATAATGACAGCAATGCATGTAATAAAGGAGCTTATACATTAGAGAAAATGCTTGTAAATGGGGAATGGAATGGCCTCTGGATTATAACACTTCTTGGTGATTGGGGCGGATTGTATTATGACTATACGATTACCACAACAGATATTACCCATATTGGCAGCGACAGAACAACAAAATATAAAATTCAGGACCCATATTCGGTTGCGGTAAGCAAAGACGGAAAGCGTTCGTATATAACAGATACATCTTCAGTATCTCCTGAGGGTTGGGACAGGGACAGACATGTGTATGTTGATTCGACAAAAGCAAATACTGTTTATAAAATAAGTGTCAAGGATTTCTCATCAGATACCGCATCGGGCATGACTGCAGGCGGAAAGTACAGTGCTTTTACGGAAAAGGGTGCAAAAGTAAACAGTGCGGGAGAGCTTGTATCTGGTATTGATTATCTGAAGGAACTTGGTGTTACGACAGTACAGCTTGCACCGTTTGCGGATTTTGATGGCGACAGTGAGTATGAGATTTTAAATTATAATGTACCTGAGGCAAGCTATGCTTCCAATCCGTCAGACAGCAAGACTGTTATAAAGGAATGTAAAGAGATGATTCAGGCACTTCACAGTGCGGGATTTTCTGTTGTGATGGAGATGCCGTATACGCATGCCTCAGAGGAAAATCCTCTTGAAAAGTCGGTTCCGTGGTTTTATTACAGATTGAATACTAATGGTACAAGGTATACGACAAATACGGGATATGACAATGAGCTTGCCACAGAGCGGAAGATGTATCGTAATTATATGGTTAATTCCATGAGATACTGGGCAGAGGAATATCATATTGATGGATTTTCACTGGATTTGATTGACTGTGTCAATGTAAAGTACAAAGGTTCTTCGCATGTATATAAATGGTTGGATGAGATAAAGACATCATTGGCAAAGGAAGATGCCAATCTGGTTATATGGGGAGATAATTATACAAAGGAAGAAAGACAGAATAAAACTTCCTTATATGATGAAATAATCGGCAGCACAGGTGGTACTTATGGCGAAAGAAACGAAAAAGCCGTAAAAATATACAAGCAGAAAGCAGCAATGAAATATGCTAAGCCAGGAACATTGTTTATGGATGGCGGAGAAGAAATGTGTAACAGCGTTGAGGGAACAACTCTTGCAGACAGCAGTTACATTGAATGGAAGGATTCCGCAGAGTACGCAGATGTAGTCTCATATTACAGAGGACTTATGGAGATACGAAAAGCATTTTCACCGCTTGCGAAAAGCCAGACAATAAAAAATTCTGAAGCTTATGTGCTTGCAGGTACAAAAGACGACGAGTGGAATACTATGGCTGTATTAAATAATGAGTCAGATGTGTCAAAAGAAATTACAATTCCTGTTCAAGGAAGAGCTGCTACGGACTGGGTTGTTATTGCAAATGGCGAAAGTGCAGGAGTTGTATCACTTGGTGAAGTCTCAGGCTCCGTTATAACTGTATCTGCGTATACTACAATGATTCTTGTAGATAAGGAAAGCTTTGATGATGTGGCTGTAACATCAGGCAAAGGAAAAGTAATTGTTAATTATGTAATAAAAGACAGTGAGCAGAAGTTACGTGAATCGATTACACTTCAGGGCACATCGGGAACGAATTATGCGGTACCTGAAAATATTAAGATTCCATCAGGATATACTTTTTTAAGCAAGACAGGCGATGAAAAGGGTGTGTATACATCAGAAACACAGACAGTTACATATTATTATAATGCGATTAATCCGGATACAGTGGTAGACGGTATTAAAAATAATGGAGTATACTGCGAGAAGGCACAGTTTAAAGTAACTTCTTCCGATTATACACAGGTAATGGCAGTAAATAAAACGCTTACACCTGATGTGGACGGTATTTATACTGTATCTGCAGCAGATGGCACACAGACAATAACATTGACAGATAATGAAGGATACAGCATTTATCTGTCTATTACGGTAAATGCGGATCATACAATGGATAACAGCGACTGTACGAAAGAATCAATATGTTCTGTCTGTCATAAAATATTTCCGGCACAGACAAATCATAAGTTTAGCGACACATGGACAAAAGACGATACTTATCATTGGAAAGTGTGCGAGAATGACGGCTGTACGGTAACAACAACAAAGACAAAACATAGTGGTACAGATGATGGTGACTGTACAACACCTGTAATTTGTGAATGTGGTGAGATTGTTACAGCAGCAAAGGCAGAACATTCATATGGTGAATGGAAGTCAAATGGTAACGGCACACATACCCACAAATGTACAACAGCAGGCTGTACAATAGAAGAAACAGAAAGCTGTGTAGGTGGAGCAGCAACATGTAAAAAGAGAGCCGTCTGCACGGATTGTAATGCTGAATATGGTACTTTAAATCCTGCAAACCACAGTGGAGAACAGGTATGGGTACAGACAGAAAAAACTCATCAGAAAAAATATGACTGTTGTGGTGCTGAGGTAACTAATATAGAAGATCATATCTGGGAGAATGGACACTGCACGGTATGCGGATATGATTGTATTCATAAAGGCGGAAAAGCAACCTGCACGCAGAAAGCGGTTTGCAATATCTGCCATAGTGAATATGGAGAAATAAATGCAGATAATCATTCGGGTGTGGAAAAATGGATACAGACAGCAACAACACATGAAAAGAGATATGATTGCTGCGGTAAAGTGACGATAGAACAAGAAAATCATAAGTGGAAAGATGGTGCTTGTGAAACATGTGGTTATGTATGTGTACACAGCGGAGGAGAAGCAACATGTACAAAAGGTGCGGTTTGCGAAACATGCGGCAAGGAGTATACAGATAAAGATATGGCAAACCACAGTGGAAATCAGGTATGGGTACAGACAGAAAAAACTCATCAGAAAAAATATGACTGTTGTGGTGCTGAGGTAACTAATATAGAAGATCATATCTGGGAGAATGGACACTGCACGGTATGCGGATATGATTGTATTCATAAAGGCGGAAAAGCAACCTGCACGCAGAAAGCGGTTTGCAATATCTGCCATAGTGAATATGGAGAAATAAATGCAGACAATCATACAGGAACAGAAAAGTGGACACAGACAGCAACAACACATGAAAAGAAATATGATTGCTGTGGTAAAGTGACGATAGCACAAGAAAATCATAACTGGAAAGACGGTGCTTGTGAAACATGTGGTTATGTATGCGTACACAGCGGCGGAGAAGCAACATGTACAAAAGGTGCGGTTTGCGAAACATGTGGCAAGGAGTATACAGATAAAGATATGGCAAATCACAGTGGAAAGTTAGTATGGGTACAGACAGAAAAAACTCATAAGCAGGCATATGATTGCTGTGATAAGGAAGTATCGACAAGTGAAGCACATGGTTGGAAAAACGGTGTATGCACGGTTTGTGATTATCAGTGTAAACACGCAGGCGGAAGTGCAACATGTGTGAAGAAAGCGGTGTGTACGATCTGCAGCGAAGAATATGGCACTTACAATATGAGTATACATGAAGGCTTGCAGTCAGTAGAGGCAAAGGCGGCTACCAGGACAGATGAAGGAAATATTGAATACTGGTATTGTAAAGATTGTGACAGATATTACATCAGGCAGGATGGGCTTGTTGAGATTGAAAAATCACAGACTGTGGTTGCAAAGATTACAGATACAACATCATTGACCGATACGTGTAAAGACGATAATACAGAGACAGTAAAAGAACAGGCGCCTGATACGGGAGATAATAAACATGTATTTGTATGGCTTCTTATGTTTGTAATAGGAGGAGCGGCAGCAGGATTAACGGTTAAAGGTAAAAAGCCAGAAAATTAATATTTTTTAAGGAGACCGGAATCTCGCTTACTGTGTGGGTGCGAGGTTCCGGTTTTTACATGTTTTGGTTTTATTCATTTCCTTATATTAATAAATGTGTCAAGTACTTGATTTTTTAAAAATCAGGTGTATACTATAAATAATTTAATACATATGGAACTTCAGGGCAGGGTGCAATTCCCTACCGGTGGTAAAGCCCACGAGCCGAGGCGTAAGCCAGAGCATGATTCGGTGTAATTCCGAAGCCGACAGTAAAGTCTGGATGGAAGAAGTGATATTAAAGTTAGTTATTCATAATGTAATCATAGTAGAATGAATGGCTGGCTTGAATGTGGATACTGGCTCTGAGATGAATTATTATCTCAGAGTTTTTTGATTGTCAGAGTAAGAATTTGATTATAGAAATTCGATATTTTGGCGTATGGCTTCTGAAGTGGTGAAATGAAACTGCTTTGGAAGCCTTTTTTATGTCTGGGCTGGATTTTGGTTGTGCTAGGATGTCTGTATTATTGAGGCGGAGTCTGGTCTGAAATGTTGGAACTGGCAATTGTGGCTGCAGCATATTACGGCAATTCAATTCTGAGCAATCTGGCGGCATATTATAGCAATTCAGAGCAGAATGGCAGCAGGTAAATTTGGTAAAAACCTATAAATGTAAGTTTTTTGTGGCTTTAGTAGGTTTATTTTAGCTAAAAACTGAAGAAAACTTAAGCAATTACCTACTAAACATGTCATAAACAATAAATTTATAGGTCTTTGAGGAATGAAAATGCGTTTAATATTATAGACAAGATGAAAAAAGACCTACTAAACCATTGAAAATGCGACTACTTATAGGTATCACGACTTTGAGCCGGTAAAATCAGGGAAATAGCAAGCACATTAAGAATGAAATTAAGATACAGCAAACAGGGAAAATCAGAACAGAGAAAAGCTGGACAGGAAAGAACAGAAAGAAGGTGCATATATGCAGCAGGAAATAAATAACAATTTTTCAAAAGAAGATGAATTCTACATGAAGCGGGCAATTGAACTGGCAAAGAGAGGAACAGGCTGGGTTAATCCTAATCCGCTGGTGGGAGCTGTAATTGTAAAGGATGACAGAATTATAGGTGAAGGCTGGCACAGGAAATATGGTGAGCTTCATGCAGAAAGAGATGCACTTTCAAGATGTATGGAGGATACCAGTGGAGCAACCATATATGTGACACTTGAGCCATGCTGCCATCATGGGAAACAGCCGCCTTGCACAGAAGCACTTGTGCAGGCAGGGATAAGCAGGGTTGTGATAGGCTCGATGGATCCTAATCCCTTAGTAAGTGGAAAAGGTGTTAAATATCTGGAAGAACACGGGATTAAAGTTGAAGGTTGTGTATGCAATGAAGAATGTCTGGCAATGAATTATGTATTCTTTCATTACATAAGGAATAAAGAGCCATATGTTGTGATGAAAACAGCACAGACACTTGATGGGAAAATTGCCACATATAAGGGACTTTCCAAGTGGATTACAGGTGAGCAGGCAAGAGAAAATGTGCATGCAGACCGTCACAGATACGCGGCAATTATGGTTGGTGTCGGCACTGTGATTGCTGATAATCCAATGCTTGACTGCAGAAGTACAGCCATAAGCAATCCACACAATCCTGTGCGAATCATATGCGACAGCAGATTGAGAACTCCGCTGGACAGCAGAATTGTAAAAAGTGCAGGGCAGATACCAACAATAATTGCTACATGTAGTACCGACAGCGACAGGAAATCTTTATATGAAAATGCAGGTTGTGAAGTGATAATTACAAAAGAATCAGAGCAGCATGTTGACCTTAAAGAGCTTATGCACATACTTGGAGAAAAAGGTATCGACAGTATAATTCTTGAGGGAGGTGGAACACTTAACTTCTCGGCATTGCAGGCTGGAATTGTGAAACGGGTTCAGACTTACATTGCACCTAAGATATTTGGCGGGGCAGACAGTAAGACGGCAGTTGAAGGTCAGGGTATTGCAAATGTAGATGAAGCATATCAGTTGAGAAACAAAACCGTTCGTCTTCTTGGTGACGATATTCTGATTGAAGGAGAGTTGTAATGTTTACAGGAATTATTGAAGAAATCGGACATGTAAATAATGTAAAAAAAGGAACGGCGTCAGCAATTCTTACAATACAGGCAGAAAAAGTCCTTGAGGGTACACATATAGGAGACAGCATTGCTGTCAATGGTGTGTGCCTTACAGTGACAGGGATATATGATAATACATTTACTGCGGATGTGATGCATGAGACATTGAACCGCTCATCACTTGGCAAGCTGGTGAGTGGCAGTGCTGTTAATCTTGAAAGGGCAATGGCAGCAGATGGAAGGTTCGGAGGGCATATAGTTTCAGGACATATTGATGGAACAGGAAAAGTTGCAGCGATAACCAAGGATGATAACGCGATATGGTATCAGATTAAGACAGACAGCGGAATATTAAAATATATCGTTGAAAAAGGTTCGGTTGCCATAGATGGAATAAGTCTTACGGTTGCCAAGACGGACAGCCAGAGCTTTTCAGTATCAATAATACCGCATACGGCAGGTGCGACAACGCTGTCACTTAGGAAAGTCGGTGATGTAGTTAATCTTGAAAATGATATTGTCGGTAAGTACATAGAGAAATTCATCACATTTGAAAAGGAAAAGCCGAAAAGCGGGATAACGAAAGAGTTCCTGCTAAAGAATGGATTCTAGAATAACTATTAAATAGAAAGGATGGGCAAAGGAAATGTTTGAGTATAACACAGTAGAAGAGGCAGTTAAGGATTTACAGGATGGAAAGCTGATACTTGTCTCAGATGATGAAAGCAGAGAGAATGAGGGCGACCTGATATGTGCCGCTGAATTTGCAACTACTGAAAATGTGAATTTCATGGCGACATATGGAAAAGGACTTATATGCATGCCTATGAGTGGAGATTTGTGCAGAAAGCTGGGACTTACACAGATGGTTGCTGACAATACTGATAACCATGAAACTGCATTTACAGTGTCAATAGACCATGTTAAGACGACAACAGGAATATCGGCAGAGGAGAGAGGCTTTACTGCAAGAGCATGTGTGTCAGATGAGGCAAAGCCTGAGGATTTCAGAAGACCGGGACATATGTTTCCACTTCGTTCAAAACCTAATGGAGTTCTTGAAAGAAACGGACATACAGAGGCAACAGTAGACCTTATGAGAATAGCAGGACTTAAAGAATGTGGTCTGTGCTGTGAAATAATGAAAGCGGACGGAACAATGATGAGAAAAGAAGACCTCATAGAAATGTCCGAAAAATTCAATCTCAAATTCATAACAATTAAGGCAATTCAGGAATACAGAAAGAGACATGACAACCTGGTTGAGTGCGTGGCAGTTACAAGAATGCCGACAAAGTATGGGGAATTCATGGCACACTGTTATGTTAATAAGTTAAATGGCGAGCATCATGTTGCATTGGTAAAGGGAGACATTGGTGATGGCAGCAATCTTTTGTGCAGGGTACATTCAGAGTGCCTGACTGGAGACGCATTTGGCTCAATGAAATGTGACTGCGGTCAGCAGCTAGCGTCAGCGATGACACAGATTAACAATGAAGGCAGGGGAGTACTTCTTTATATGAGACAGGAGGGCAGAGGAATCGGGCTTGTCAACAAGCTTAAGGCATATGCACTTCAGGATCAGGGAATGGATACACTTGAGGCTAATCTGGCACTTGGTCTGCCGGGAGACGCACGCGAGTACTACATAGGAGCACAGATATTGAAAGACTTAGGCGCTAAGAGCTTAAGGCTTCTTACTAACAATCCCGATAAGGTATACCAGCTTGCAGATTTTGGAATCGAAATCAGTGAGAGAGTGCCTATTGAGATAGATGCGACCAGCTTTGACAGGTTCTATCTTAAGACAAAGCAGACAAAGATGGGACACATTTTAAATGTAGTGTAAAAATATGGATTATTTATAAGGAGGAATTGATAATGAGAGTTTTAGAAGGTAAGTTAGTTGACAGTGGAATTAAGGTAGGTATTGTAGCGGCAAGGTTTAATGAATTTATTGTGTCTAAGCTTGTTGCGGGAGCTAAAGACGGGCTTGTAAGACATGATGTTTCAGAAGAAAATATTGATCTTGCATGGGTGCCGGGCGCATTTGAGATACCATTGATAGCTTCAAAGATGGCAAAAAGCGGCAAATATGATGCAGTTATATGTCTTGGTGCAGTTATAAGAGGTGCTACAAGCCACTACGATTATGTGTGCAGCGAGGTTTCCAAAGGCATTGCAAATGTTTCTTTAGCAAGTGATATTCCTGTTATGTTTGGAGTGCTTACTACAGATACAATCGAGCAGGCAATTGAGCGTGCCGGAACAAAGGCAGGCAATAAGGGATTTGAGTGCGCTGAAGGTGCTATTGAGATGGTTAATCTTATTAAAGAGATTGAAGGATAATATATAAAATTTTTAGTAATTGTAAAAGGTCAGATTCGTCAGTAACCATTGGGCTTGGCGGGTCTGACCCTTTGTATTATAAAATATGATATAAAATGGATATGCGAAGATGATGATATAAGGTATAATAGATTTGTGTCCTTTAATAATTGTTAAATGAGGATATATTACATATAAATTTATAGAATCGATGGGAGAGATAAGATGAAGTGGGGAATTTTGGCTACAGGTAATATTGCAAAAAAATTTGCATCAACCATAAATCAGATGAGTAAAGAAAATGAACAGTTAGTAGCAGTTGGTTCACGTAACATTGAAAGTGCAAAAGCCTTTGCTAATGAGCATGATATCCCAAGATATTATGATTCGTATGAAGCACTGGTTAAAGATCAGGATGTTGAGGCTGTTTATGTAGCAACACCAAATACTTTGCATTATGAGAATTGCAGGTTATGTCTTGAACATGGAAAGCATGTATTGTGCGAAAAGCCGTTTACGATAAATGATAAACAGGCACAGGAACTGTACAGACTGGCAAGGGATAGGCATCTTTTTATCATGGAGGGACTCTGGATATGGTTTCTTCCATTGTATGATCGTTTACGCAGTATCTTACAGCAAGGAGTAATTGGAGAAATAAAACATATTTCATGCCATTATGGGTTTGTTGCAACAGGTGCCAGAAAAGAGCGCAAATTTAACCCTGAACTTGGTGGAGGTGCTTTGTTGGATATAGGAATTTACAATCTGGGATTTCTGCGTATTGTTACAGGGGATGAGCCGCAGAATGTAGAAACTCAAAAAGTACATATTAATGAGTATGGAACAGATGATTACAGCTGTCTCAAACTGACATATAACGATGGATGTACTGCAGAATCAGTCCAGACAATAGGGCAGGAATTAAAACGTAATGCCAGAATTGAGGGAACAAAGGGAAGTATATTTTTACCGGATTTCCAACACGCCGAGACCATGATACTTGAGGTGGAAGGAAAAGAACCGGAAACAATCGAGTGTCCGGTTGATATAAATGGCTTTGAATATGAAATCAGAGAAGTAAGCAGATGCGTAAAACTTGGATATTGCAGCAGTGATGTATATACAGCTAAAGACAGTATTGCACTTACAAGGCTGATGTATGATATCCGTATGAGCTGGAGTTAAAAATAGGAGACAGATATATGTATATATAAGAGCAGGCTTTTCAGCCCCTTCTTTTTGCAACTGACCGACAGGCAATGCTGAGTGTGCTTGGCAGTTCCAGACATCCGTCAGGTCTGTAATCATTATCATACCAGCTATATCCCTCACCACTGCCACATCTGCCTTGTTTGCCATCGTGCGGAAAGTGATTATCACCATCGTACATAATTGTCCACATAATAAATATTAAAGTTGTTTTTTATTTTTCAATTCGTTACACCTGTTATGTCATTATATCTTATATTGGCTTATCCGCATACCTGTTTATGGTGCAAATGTCAATATAAAATTGTCGGTTTTTTATCATATAAGAATGTAGGAAAACCTACACGATTATATGATGTTTTATTTGCTATTGCTATCTGCTCCTCGATTTTTCGTATAGCATCAATATCTTCTGTAAGTGTCTTTGTGTTTCGTATAATAAGATGCTTGAACGTCTATCGGAGGCATTTAAGATACAGAGGCAGTTTACTGAGAATGCGGCACACGAGCTTCGGACTCCATTATCATTAATGCAGATTCAGCTTGATTTATATAATTCTGGCAAGCATCCAGGTAATGATGCAGATACCATACAGACGATAAAGATGCTTACTGAACAGAATGAAAGACTTAGTAAAATGGTAAAAACGCTCCTTGACATGAGCGAGCTTCAGACAGTGGGACGTGATGAGATGATTATAGTTAATGCACTTATTGATGAGGTATTGGCGGATCTGGAGCCACTTGCACAGGAAAAGAATATAAAGCTTATTGGAAAATGTAAGGATGTAAATATGGTTGGAAGTGATATACTTATATATAGGCTTGTATATAATCTTGTTGAGAATGCCATAAAATATAATCATTATGGTGGACAGGTCATAGTAGAGGCATATCAGAAGGAAAAGCAGGTTTATCTGTCAGTAGAGGATACGGGAAGTGGAATTCCAGAGGAACTTAAGGAACGTGTGTTTGAACCTTTCTTTCGCGTAGATAAATCAAGAAGCCGTGAGCTTGGTGGTGTTGGTCTTGGACTTGCGCTTGTTAATGAAATTGTGCGGGTACACGATGGCAGTATTGCAATCAGGCCTAACCCATCAGGAGGAACAATAATAGAAGTGCAGTTTGCAGTTAACAGAACAACAGCTTAAGCTGTCTAGACATACAGTCTATTTATGTGCAGAAATCTTGCATATGACTGTGTTATGAAAGACTGCATTCACATGGATAATTCGCCATCAATTCTTCGCAAAGATGGATTTGAGTTCCTTTATGATAAGTACAAAGACAAGATATATAAGGATATGGAACAAATGGCAAAAGATTTGGGATTGGATGGTGAGAAAGAAGTATTTTCACCAGTTTCTAGCGATAGAACCATTAATATTTAGCAGAAAATAATTTAATACTTTTTTTTATAGACTTTTCCAATAAAGTATGATATCTTATAGCAGTTTATGGATAAACAAATGTGATAAAAGATCAATAATTTACAAAGAAAGGGAAAACTATCATGGAAAAGATTAAAAAGCGTATAGCTAACTTAAAGGTTGCAGGAAAATTAAAAGTATATCGAATGACAGTACTTGTTATGACATTATTTTTAGTGTTGGTGGCACTGATCTCGACATTAGTGATCCGTTCAAATATAGAGAAGATCACGGAGGTCTGGTCTCCGTCATTGGAATATCTGCAGGATTTAGAGACAATGACTGCGAAATACAGAATCAAGCAGTATCAGCACCTGGTAGAATCAGATGCATCGGATATGACTGCCTGTGAAGAGGAAATTCGGAAGCTGGAGAGTCAGATCCAAGATACAGATGCGAATCTGGATGCAATCATGTCTGCAGACAGTGATGCTAAAAAAGGACAGAACGATTACGAAGTAGCAAACGCTGCATGGGAAAAATACAGGGCTGCTTCAGATGAAATCCTGAAGTTGAGCCGTGAGAATAAACAGCAGGAAGCAGCAAAGCTGATGACCGGAGAGGTGTATGAAGAATATAAAGCTTTTACTGAAAAATTAACTATATTACGTGACGAGTTCCAGGTAGAATTAGATCAGGCAAAGACCATGGCCAATGTATGCACCATCATCATATTTGTCGTGATTGTGGCAGCGGGTCTTGCGATTGCTGTAGTGACGACACTGATCGGAAGGATCATTACCAATTCCATTACTGAGCCGGTAGAACAGATAGATGCAGCAGTTGCCAGCCTGCGTAAGGGCGAACTATCTAATGTAGAAATGCTTACCTATGAGTCTGATGATGAGCTTGGCGATACCATTAAGAATCTGAAAGAAGCCATGGGTATTCTGGCAGATTATGTCAGCGAGATCTCTATGGAGGTAAAGGCAATAGCGCAGGGTGACCTGACCAGAAATGGTGATGATATTACAGATTTCCTAGGCGATTTCTCGGAATTGAAGGTATCACTGCTGTATATTCTGAAACGGTTTAACAGTACCCTGACCGAGATCAGCAATCTGGCAGAACAGGTAGCATCGAATGCATCCGAGGTGGAAAATGCATCAAAATCCCTGGCGGACGGTGCAACAGAGCAGGCAGGAGTCATCGAGGAATTGAATGCCACCATTGATACGGTCGTGGATCTGGCGGCAGATACAGCGAAGGAAACACAGAGCGCATCTGCACGTGTAAAAGCTTCTGCAGATAAAGCGAACGAAGAAAAAGAAAAAATGAACGATCTGCTGATGGAAATGGAGCACATTACAGAAATCTCCAAGGAGATCGGTAATATTATCACAGAT
>OBZC01000637.1_pt1 | contig 36420 bp, 32 predicted proteins | sample 1538231 | NCBI WGS metagenome assembly OBZC01 (sample SAMEA2580225, study PRJEB22360) | human gut metagenome | biome: human gut; feature: human-associated habitat; material: faeces | place: Denmark | collected 2008/2010 | reverse complement strand
TTAAGGCAAGTGCCGCTGTGCCTCGCCTGTACCGCATCAAGTTCGGCCGTGACATTTACAAAGACCTGCGCCAGCTGGAAAAGAGCGTGGGAGAGAACGATGAGGACAATTCCAACCTCGACCTGTTCAGTCTGGAAATGTTCGAGGACCTGGCATGGCTGATGGCCCGTCATGCAGACCCGGCAAAGGTGCCGGACAGCCCGGAGGAGTTCCTGGACCAGTTCAACACCTTCTCTATCTATCAGATCCTGCCCCAGCTGATCGAACTGTGGGGTCTGAATGTGCAGACCGAGGTGGAATCCAGAAAAAACCTCGAAAAAGTGAGCGGGAAATGACCACCCCGCTCTTTCTGCTGCGCTGTGTACAGCTCGGTATCAGCATCGCCGACCTCGACCTGCTGACCATCGGGTTGGTCAATGATATGTTCACAGAGCGGCAGAACGACGACTATCCGTACAAAGAGCTGGCATCTCAACATGACATGGATGTCTTTTAACAGAATAAAGCTCGACTTCCGTGCTTATTTCGATTACAATATAAGCACGGAAGGATGGTGATTCTGTGGATGAGATGACAAGATTGGTTCAAAATTATGATTATATTACACCGAAAATTGCGGAAGAATCTGGAATTTCAAAATTTAAGTTTTACAAATATGTCCGAGAGAACGGATTGGAGTCGGTCAGCCGGGGCGTTTATTCAACGGGATCGGATTGGGTAGATGAACTGTATGTGCTTCATAAAAGATGTGCAAATGCTGTTTTTTCACATGACGAGGCTTTTTATTATCATGGCCTGACAGACAGAGAACCGTTTGTCCACACACTTACCATATACAGCGGTTACAATGCGCATCGGCTTACAGCGGATGGAAGTTGTAAAGTATATACGGTAAAACGGGAATTACTGGATGTCGGAAAGATCATTGTGAAAGACAATGACGGGAATATGATTCCGATGTATGACCTGGAACGGACGATTTGTGACCTGATGAGAAGCCGGAGCAGTATTGAAGCACAGGATTTCAATTCCATTCTGAAGACATATGTTTCCAGACGAGACAAGGACCTGAATCGACTCATGGAGTATGCAAAGCTATTTCGGGTTGATAATGTGATCCGCAAATATATGGGGGTGTTATTGTAAAATACAACTGATGCCAGAATGACGATTATCCGTAGAAAGAGCTGGCCTCTCAATATGATATGGACGTCTTTTGATGAAAAATTGTAAAATTTAGCACCAAATAAGATGTTGAATTTGGCACAGACAAGAGGTATAATAAAAGCAGAAACCAAGAAAGGGGGCTTTATTATGCCGAACATCAAACCGATTTCTGATTTGAGAAATTATGCGACTGTTCTCGAAACCGTTCAGGTTGGAAAGCCTTTATATCTGACTAAAAATGGGCGTGGCTGTTATACAGTCATGAACATTGATGAGCAGGAAGAGCAGAGAGAAAAGGCGGAAAAGTATGATCGGATGCAGGCACAGCTTCGCCTGATGTGTGAGCTGGCTGAGGGCAGAAGATCAGGAGAGGAAGAAGGCTGGATTTCTTCAGAAGATGTAAGAAACCACTTCAGGGCCCGTGCGAATGCAAAGTAAAATCGACTATTCTCCGAGAGCATTAAAGGACCTTGATGAGATATGGGACTATATCGAGTTTGAACTCTGTAATCCAAGTGCTGCTCAGAATACCGTAGATGGCATCATGGATAAGGTAGATGGGATTGCATCTTTTCCTGAGTCTGGTGCAAAGCTGGTATTTGAAAACGGACTTGATAGTGGGTACCGCTATGTTGTGTTCAAGAATTATCTTGCCTTTTACCGCTTAAGACCAAACAATGTAGTTTATGTTGACCGTGTGATTTACGGTGGCAGAGATTACATGAGAATCCTTTTCCCAGGACTATAAATTAACAGTGAACCCCGTTGGAGAAATCTGACGGGGTATTTTTATAACCATTTTTAGCCTGTCTGCCCTGTGCAGATGGGCTTTTCTTATGCCCAAAAGGAGGTGGTCATCCACATGGCATCCAGAATCCAGGGCATCACCGTTGAGATCGGCGGCGATACCACAAAGCTCTCCAAAGCACTGGAAAGTGTAAACAAGTCAATCAAGGGGACGCAGTCCGGACTGAAGGATGTCAACAAACTCCTGAAACTGGACCCCTCCAATACAGAACTGGTTGTCCAGAAGCAGAAGATGCTGAAGGATGCCATTGAAGCCACTAGGGAAAAGCTGGCAACTTTGAAAACTGCCGCACAGCAGGCCAATGAGCAGCTTGCCAACGGTGAGATCACCCAGCAACAGTACGATGCTCTTCAGCGTGAGATCGTGGAGACCGAACAGAATCTGCGATCCTTACAGGATCAGGCGGCTACTACCAATGCGACTCTTGCCAAAATCGATGAAGCCGGAGAAAAGCTCCAGAACATCGGATCTTCTGTGGAGAATGTCGGTAAGAAGTTCCTGCCGGTGACTGCCACTGTAACGGGTCTTGGTACGGCAGCAGTGAAGACCGCAGCCGATTTCGATTCCGAGATGAGTAAGGTCTCTGCCATTTCCGGTGCGACCGGGGATGACTTTGATCAGCTCCGTGCGAAAGCCCGTGAGATGGGTGCAAAGACCAAGTTCTCTGCATCCGAGGCAGCTTCAGCGATGGAATACATGGCCATGGCCGGATGGAAGACTTCTGACATGCTGAACGGCATCGAGGGCATCATGAACCTCGCGGCCGCTTCGGGTGAAGACCTCGCTACGACTTCAGATATTGTTACCGATGCCCTTACCGCGTTCGGCTTATCCGCTGCGGATTCTGGGCATTTTGCAGATATCCTTGCAGCCGCTTCTTCCAATGCGAACACCAATGTCAGCATGATGGGCGAGACGTTCAAGTACTGCGCACCAATCGCCGGTGCACTGGGGTTCTCGGCAGAGGATACCGCAGAAGCCATCGGTCTCATGGCAAACAGTGGTATCAAGGCTTCTCAGGCCGGTACTTCGTTGCGATCCATCATGAACAACCTTGCCGGTGAAGTGACCTTTGTCGGTGAGAGTATTGGCGAGGTCACAATTGCTACCAGTAATGCGGATGGCAGTATGAGAAGCCTAAACGATATCATCGCAGACTGTCGTGTGGCTTTCTCCGGTTTGACCGAATCGGAAAAAGCATCCAATGCAGAGGCACTGGTCGGCAAGAATGCCATGTCCGGCTTCCTTGCCCTGATGAATTCCAGCGAAACGGACATCAACAAATTGCGTGGTGCCATTGAAACCTGTGACGGTGCATCCGAAAGCATGGCAGAGACCATGCAGGACAATTTAAATGGTCAGCTCACTATTCTGAAATCTCAGCTGGAGGAGCTGGCTATTTCTTTTGGCGATATCCTGATGCCGACCATCCGCAAGATCGTGTCGGCGGTACAGCAGTTCGTGGACAAGCTCAACAGCATGGATGACAGCACGAGAGAAACAATCATCAAGATCGGACTGCTGGCGGCATCCATTGGCCCGCTGCTCATTGTGCTGGGCAAGACCATATCGACCGTCGGCACAGCAATGCGGGGGTTCAGTTCTCTTGCAAAGGGTGTCCGGCTTCTCATCACCCATGTGGGCAGTGCCAGCGGTGTGTTTAGCAAGCTGGGGGTGGTTCTGGGTGGTCTGTCCGGGCCGGTTGTAGCCGCGGTGGCGGTCATCGGTACGCTGGTGGCGGCTTTTATGAATCTCTGGAACACCAACGAGGAGTTCCGTACTGCCATTACCGGTATCTGGAACGACATCGTTTCCAAGGTGAAAGGCTTCTGCGACCAGCTGACACAGCGGATCAATGGGCTGGGCTTTGATTTTAAGGATGTCACTGAGGTACTGAAAGCTGTCTGGGATGGCTTCTGTCAGGTGCTTGCACCGCTGTTTGAGGGAGCATTCCAGAATATTTCGACCATCCTCGGTGTCGTTCTGGATACATTGCTTGGCCTGTTCGATGTCTTTTCCAATGTGTTCTCCGGCAACTGGAGCGGCGCATGGGAAGCGGCAAAGGGCATCTTCTCCAGTATCTGGGATGGCGTGAAGTCCATTTTCTCCACGACCCTTACTGCTCTGAAGAGTGCGCTGGATGTGTTCCTTGGTCTGTTCGGTACGGACTGGCAGACTGTCTGGGGCAGTATCAAGAACTTCTTCGAGACCGTGTGGAACGGAATCAGCAGCTTCTTCTCGAACACAGTTTCTGCTATCCAGAGTGTGGCGACGACTGTGTTCACTGCGGTTTCGAGCTTTTTTACGACTGTTCTTACGAGTATCCAGACGACCTTCAGCACCATCTGGACTGCCATTTCCACAGCAGTTTCTTCTGTGCTGAATACGATTCATACCACGGTGACAACTGTGTGGATGGCAATCTCGACCGCAATCTCTACGGTAATGAACACCATCAGCACGACCATCACTTCGGTGTGGAATGGCATCTACAACACCATGAAACCTCTGTTGGATGCGTTCCAATATCTGTTTGAGACCATCTGGCAGGCAATACAGATCCTGATCGGCGCAGCACTGACCGCGATTCAGACGAAAATCACTTCCATCTGGAACGCCATCGTCGCCTTTGTGACTCCGATCCTGACCGGATTGCAGACGACTTTCTCTACGGTTTGGTCCACGATCCAGACAGCCATCTCCACGGTGCTGACTGCGATCCAGACTGCAGTGACAACGGTGTGGAATGCCATTGTATCGTTCCTGTCTCCGCTGTTGACTGGCATCCAGACCCGGATGAGTACGGCATGGAATGCGATCAAGACGGTCATTTCGACAGTCCTTTCTGCAATCCAGTCCACGGTTTCTTCCATCTGGACTGCCATTAGCAGCAAGATCTCCGGTGTGGTAAATGGCATCAAATCGGTGGTTTCTTCTGGCTGGAATGCCATGAAATCCACGGTATTGTCCCTCAGTAACAGCATCAAGAGCGCGGCGACCACAGCCTTTAACTCGATGAAATCCGGGATTTCTTCTACGATTTCCGGTATCAAGACCACCATCACGAACGGCTTTAACAGTGCGGTTTCCTTTATCAAGGGTCTGGCTGGACAGGCGTTCTCGTGGGGCTCTGACATGATCGGCAACATTGTGTCGGGTATCCAGTCGAGAATTCAGGATGTGGCAAGTGCCGTATCGGGAGTGGCGGACCGTATCCGTTCCTTTCTGCACTTCTCCGTGCCGGATGAAGGACCGTTGGCAGATATGGAAAGCTGGATGCCGGACTTCATGCAGGGACTGGCAAACGGTATCACGACCAACACCAGTCTTGTAACTGCGGCGGCAGAAAACCTGTCCACCACGCTGTCTACCTCCATCACCAACTCCATGAGGGGAGTGGAGCAGGCATACAGTAAGAGCTGGGCAGTCATAAGCCAGACGGTAAGAACCGGAACGGCAGGTGTAAGTGCCGCGATGAAATCTGCATGGAGTTCCATTACGACCAGTACTGCCAGCACATGGAACAGCATCAAGACCACCATCCAAATCAGCTTTGCGGCGGTGAAATCTAATGTGATTTCCGCAACAGCAGCAGTGAAAACGTCCATGACCAGTGCATGGAATGCAGTGAAGTCGCTGACAACGACCAGCTGGAACGGAATCAAGAGCGTTATCACCACAGCATGGAACGGAATTAAGTCTCTGACTACTTCGGCGACTGCTTCTGTAAAAACGTCCATGACCAGCGCATGGAACGCAGTGAAAACTCTGACAAACACTAGCTGGAATGGTATCAAAACAGTCATTACGACTGCATGGAATAGTATCAAGTCCCTTACGACTTCTTCTGTCACAGCTGTCCGTAGTACGGTCACAAGCGGCTGGAACACACTGAAATCCACTACGACCTCTGCTTTCAACAGCATCAAGTCCACGGTGTCTTCGGCAATGTCCAGCCTGCGCAGCACGGTTTCTTCTGGTGTTGCAAGTATCAGGAGCAGCTTTAACTCGCTCGGTTCGATTGCTTTTTCGGCATACCGCTGGGGTGCAGATATCTGTTCCCAGATGGCGGCAGGTGTCCGGGCAGCGGCTGGTTCCGTGATTGCAGCGGCAGAAAATGTTGCAAGCAGGGTCAGAAGTCTGTTGCATTTCTCTGTGCCGGACGAAGGACCTCTGTCCGATGCAGACACCTATATGCCTGACTTCATGAAGCTGCTGGCGACCGGCATTAAGAAAAATGTCAAGTCGGTAGTGAAGGCTGTGCAGGGGCTTGCCGGGTCTATGAGCAGTAACCTCACGACTCCGGTGGATTCTCTGGGCGACTGGATGGATTCTGTGGTCGGCAGTTTTGCCACTACGATCAAGAGAAGCCAGAGCGGTGTCGGCAGTGCTGCAAGGGATGTGGGAAGCGGTATCCAGTCCCAGCTGATGGCCGGGCTTTCCGGGCTGAAAACACAGTTCCAGCAGCTCTGGACTGACCTGCAGGGTATCACCAAAACAGCAGTCGGCAGTATGAGCGATGAAGTGAAGCAGGGCTTTACGGACATAAAGGATTCCATTGGAGAGCTGAGTTCTCAGACCGATTCCCTTGGAAATGCGATCCGCAGCCTTGGCGATACCTTCAACTCGGATTTCCTAAAGAGCCTGGGCAATGGTATCAGCAAAGTCGGCGATACGGTCAATACGGTCACCGGTCTTGTGGACAAGCTCGGCTCTATGAAGAATACCATCGGAAACCTCGGAAGTACGTTGCAGAACCTCGGCAATGTTCTTGGCTCCGAAAACGGAGGCGGTCTGCTGTCCAACATCGGCAGTTTCCTGTCGAAGATCGGCAGCGCAGATGGCGGTCAGATCGTGTCGAACTTTGGCAACCTGATCTCCGGGCTGACCTCCAAAATGGGCGGTCTGGGAGAGGGAATCTCCGGTATCATCTCGAAGCTGGGAAGCCTTGGCTCCAGCGGTGGGGGAATCCTGTCGAATCTGGGCGGGCTGCTTTCCGGTGTAGTGACGAAGATCGGCGGCTTAGGCGGCAGTCTTTCTGGGCTTCTGTCTGGTGTGGGTTCCACATTGGGCGGAATTGCTGGTTCTGCCGGCTCCGCAATCGCAGGACTGTTCGGCTCGGTTGGCACGGCCGTATCTGGTCTGGCGGCAGGTGCGGGTACGGCTCTTGCAGGCGTAGCAAGCTCCGCAGGTGGTTTCCTCGCATCCGCAGGCACAGCACTTGCTGGTCTGGCGGGTCCTGCAGGTATCGCAGTGGCGGCCGTTGGCGGCATCGGTCTTGGACTGACCGCTCTCTGGAAAAACTGCGATGGCTTCCGGGAAGGAGTCACGAATATCTGGAACAAGGTCACTTCGGTATTCTCGAATGGAGTAAATGCCATCAAGAACGGAATCTCCAATGCGGCATCTGCCATCGGCAATGTGGCATCGTCCATCTGGGGCAGTATCAAGAATGTGGCTTCCTCGGCGGTCAGCTGGGGCAAAGACATCGTTGGCGGTATCGCCGGAGGTATCAAAAAGGGCGTCAGCTGGGTCGGCAATGCGGTCAAGAGTGTGGCAAGCGGTATCCGCTCGTTCCTGCACTTCTCGGTACCGGATGAAGGACCTCTGGCAGATGCGGACACCTATATGCCGGACTTCATGAAGCTGCTTTCCGGCGGCATCAAGAAAGGAGAAGGCAGTCTGATCAGCCAGATCAAGTCGATGGCAGCAAAGGTACAGCAGGGCATGGAGGGCATCAGCTCTTTCAGTCTGCCGGAACTGACCCTGCCGCACTTCGATGGCTCTGGCTGGAACTTCCCGCGGGCAGCTCTGGCCGGAGGCGGTACCACCCGGACGACCAACCTTGGCGGTGTGTATATCACGGTCAATGGCTATAACGCCCGGAACGATGATGAACTGGCACAGACCGTTGCCGATAAGATCAACGGCATGATCCACGAGGATGATTCAGTCTTCAAGTAAAGGAGGAGATGCGTATGGGCTACAACACCCCAAAGCAGACAGTATCACAGTTTCAGCTCAAAGGCAGATACGCCAGACAGTATCTGGCCTTTGCCGGGAAGTCCAGCAAAGACTTCCTTTTATATTTGTCTGGACCCGGTGTATATGATTCCCCGGCTGCAGATGTGGAGAGTACCTCCGTACCCGGCAGGAACGGGGACATCATCACCGAGAATGCAAGGACAGGAAGGCGCAGATATCAGAACGTGGATATCAAGTATAAGGCATTTTTCTTCAACGGTCTGCCAGCCAAGACCGCAGCGGTCAAGGCGTGGCTGTTATCTCCGATCGGCTACCAGAAGTTGCAGGACACCTACGACCCGGATTTCTTCAGGATGGCAGTCTGCAAGGATGCTCTGGAATTTGATATCACCGCCCAGAAAGCCGCTGAGATGGAACTGACCTTCAATTGTAAGCCCCAGAGGTGGAGCGTGGATGGGCAGAGGACGATCCGGTTGGATGGCAGATCAACTTTGAAGAACCCATTTGCATTTCCGGCGCAGCCTATCTTCAAGGTCTACGGAGATTCTGGCGGTGAGCTGTATGTGGGTGAGGAGAAGATCACCATCCACAGTATTAAGGACTACGTGCTGCTCAACTGTGAGACGCACAACGCCTACAATGCTTCCGGCTTCTGCAATGAGACCATTCTTTCGGATGACTTCCCGGAATTGCCGGAGGGAAAGACACAGATCACATGGACAGGCGGTATCACAGCGGTGGAGGTGACTCCACGCTGGTGGACGCTGTAAGAGGGAGGTGCAGCCAGTGATCCCATGTTTATATGATTCCAGAGAAATGAAATTTGACCATAACGGCATCGGAAAGCTGGCAGATGCACAGTCTTGTACCGTAACGGAAAAGAGAAACGGAAGCTATGAACTGAAGCTGGTCTGTCCGGCAGATGGCATCCATGCAGAGATGCTGGAGGAGGGGAATATCATCCTTGCCAAGCCATCCGATACCATGCAGTCTCAGCCGTTCCGCATCTACAAGATCACGACCCCTATTGATGGCAAGCTGGAAGTGCAGGCACGGCATATTTCCTACCAGCTCAACTTTATCACGGTATCACCATTTTCAGTGACCGGATGTGGCGGGGCAATGCAGGGGCTGAAAAGCCATGCGGCTTCCGACTGTCCGTTTAATGTCTGGACGGATGTGGAATCCAGTGCAACCTTTACGCTGGGAGTTCCATCCTCCTTCCGAAACTGCCTTGGAGGTATGGCCGGGTCAGTTCTGGATGTTTTTGGCGGTGAATTCGAGTGGGACCGGTATACAGTCAAGTTCCATAAGGCAAGAGGTGCCGACCATAACGTCCACATTATCTACGGTAAGAACCTGACGGATTTCAAGATGGAAAGATCCATCGAGAACACGATCACTGGTGTGCATCCGTACTGGGTGGATAATGAAACCCAGGCGGTCATGGAGCTGCCGGAGAAGGTGGTGCTGCAAAGCAAGCGGTCAATTCCTTACCAGAAGGTCACCGTGCTGGACTGTACCAGCAATTTTCAGGAAAAGCCGAGTGAGACGGCACTCCGGGAATACGCACAGAACTATATCGACACCACGGACTTAACAGAGCCGGAGATCGATATCAAGATCGACTTTTTACAGCTCTGGAATACACCGGGGTATGAGGACATCGTGGAAGCAGAGCGTGTTTCCCTTTGCGATACGGTCCATGTGTTTATCTCAAAGCTGGGAATTGAAGTCAGTTCCAAAGTCACCGAAACCGAGTATGATGCGCTACTGGAACGCTATAACAGCATCACGCTGTCAAACTCCACGGTCAGCAGCCGAAATTCTTCTCTGACAGGTTCGCTCAACAGCATCCGGAATACAGCGACGATTGCCTATGATACGGCAGTCCGTGCGGAAACGGCAGTGGGAGAGCAGGTCGGTGGGATCACAGCATCTATCATTTATGACGGTGCGCTTTTTGCTGCGCTGTTTGGCCTTCATTATAAAAATGAAACTGACAATAAGGGAAATACGACCCGGTATGCATTCAATGCGGCGACTTTGAAACAGTCAACGGTCGCATGGAAGAACAGCTCTGCCGGGTTGTTTGTATCCACGGATGGCGGTAAGACGTGGGGCTATGGCTGGGAGGAGGATGACACTGCAGTCAGGACAGCGATCCTGCTGGAACAGACCCTCAAAGAACTGGATGACCGCTATAAGAAAGCCACGGAGCTTTCCGAGGAGCTGCTGAAGGAACTGGATGAGCGGTACAAAACAGCGACCGCCATTTCTGCCGAGCTTCAGAAAACGCTCGATCAGCGGTACGAAACAGCAAAAAAGCTGTCCAAGGATTTATATGAGGAACTGGATAAGCGGTATGGGACTCTTACGGAAATCTCGGAAGATCTGCAAAAGGAGTTGGACGAGAGATACAGTGTGGCGAAGAAGCTGTCGGAAGAGGTCGAAAAAGAACTGGATGAAAAGTACCAGCCGAGTGTCCCGGTATCGGAAAACGCACCGAAGACCCCGGCGGCAGATACGCTCTGGGTCGATAAGAAGAACCTGCAGTTAAAGCTCTGGGATGGAGAACAGTGGCAGACCATCGGCTATGAGCCGGAACAGCCAACGGAACCGACCACACCGACGGAACCGGAAAAGCCGGAGCCGGAGAACCCGGACACCGAAGGAAAAGATAATGGGAACAAAGAAGAAACAGATGATAAGAAGATCGATCAGGAAGGAGGGAACGCATAATGATCACAAGCATTTATCAGGAAGTGGAGCTGTCGCTGACGGAGAACCTGATCCCGGTGACAGTTCCGGTTAAGCAGTATGACAACAAAGCACGGAAAGTTCGCTGTGTTTTGTATAACAACTCGGTGCAGTATTCCGTGCCACAGGACTGCATCGTTGCCTGTTCCGGTACCAGACCGGACGGTACGATCTTTCACTACACCAGCGAAACAGCATCCGACCTTGTGTTTGTTGAAAATGGGGCGGTCGTCTTTACGATCACGACCTTCATGACCGCACAGGCCGGGCGGTTTCCGCTGGATGTTGTTATGCTCAGCACATCGGGGGATGTTCTTGGTTCGTTCTCCCTCACATTGAAGGTGGAGCGGGCGGCCATCAACAACGGTAAGATTGCCACCTATACCTACGCTGGTGTGGTGGAAGCTATCCGCAAGGGACTGCTGGAAGTGTATATCACGGACGATGGCTATTTTGCCGTTGTGTCGGAGGATGGACTCGGCTTCAGTGACAAGTCGGAATCCAGCACCATCCAGAAATTCATTGAAAATCTTTTGAACTGTACGGTTACGGATGACGGCTATCTTGCTTTCACCACTGAAGACGGTCTGAAGCTCATCTTTTCAATGGACGGTGACGGACGGCTGATTGTAGAGTTTGCAAACGGCTGATAGAGCCGGGAAAGGGGAAAATATGTCGGAATATATCGGCAACCGAATCGTCCCTCGCCATGATGGTGTCTGGGACAAAGCAAAAGAATATGAACCTCTTACCATTGTGTATGAGGAATCCACAGGCGACAGCTATATGAGCCGGAAACCTGTGCCGGCCGGAACGCTTCTATCACAGGAGGAATACTGGGCGATGTGTTCCCGGTTCTCGGAGCAGATGGCTCTGTACCGTCAGAATACGGCAGAAGAAGTGGAGCAGTTCCGCAAGGATACTGCGGCAGATGTAGAGCAGCTTCGTACAGATACTGCATCAGATGTGGCGGTCCTGCGCAAGATGACCGCGCAGGATGTGGCGGATATCACCCAGAAGGTCGATGCCGCAAATAGTGCGGTTGCGGCCAGTAAGTCCGAGATGGATAAGACTGCAGAAACGCTGAAAGCCCAGATCAATGCCAACGTCAAGGCATCTACAGATAAAAATGCCAACTATGCACAGGAGCTTGTAGATGCCCGTGTGGATGATGAGGGAAAGACTTATCCCACAGCCGGTGACAATATCCGTGCGGTCGGCAGGGTGCGTTCCATGCAGAATATCATGAAGAACTGGGTGATCAAAAATGGTTACGCAAACCAGAACGGCAACCTTGTAGCTTCGGAAAGCTGGCGCGTGGCGCACATGGTCCCGGTCAGCGGTGATGCGATTCTGGTGGACGGTCAGTTCGGCTATATGAGCGGCCGGAATGACTATAACAACGTGGTCTGCTATGACATGGACCGTAAGTTCCTCGGTGGCTGTTTCCGGGCAGAGAGCGGCAAGGTCTATGACAACTATGTGATCACACTGCTTCCGAATACCCGTTTCATCTCTGTCACCACCAATGAAAAGCTGTTCTCGAAGCTCTCGGTGTACCTCTATGACAATATGCTCCCGATGAGATTGCTGTCAAATTACGCAACAGGCTGGCAGTGGATGAACGGCAGCGTGGATATCAGGTTCACGGGCAGCAAGGTGACAGTCACATTCCCGGAGGGAAAGAGTGTGTATGTCTGCCGCCGTACAAATGGTATACAGTACGAGCAGACGAAACTGGTGGCGGAAAACAGTACCTCGTTTGACTTTGCAGTAGTGGGAAAATGGTGGGCGATCTACTATGATGGTGCGGAAGCATCCGCAAACGAGACGGGAGAAAAGACAGAAGTCCCTGTCATTAAGGTGGAAAATACAAGCGGCGATAGCTGGGGCGATCTATTCACAAAGGGCCGCTTTGTGTTTGCGGTCTTTTTTGACTGGAATGTGGTGTACGCAGCTCCTTCGAGCCGCGGTACAGTCATCAACGGAATCGATTATGGCAATCCAGCCAAGATTGCGAATACTGCGATGACCTGGCACAAGTACCGTTCAGCAAAGATGTTCCTCGCTACAGGCCAGTTTGCGATCGATACGGTCAACCGCACCATTCAGGTCACGAAACGTATCCTGGCGGTTGTCGATAACGGTGCTTACTACTGGATCAGTGCTAGTGAGGAGCCGGTACCGATGTTGGATAGTACGGAAGCAGAAAAGCATCACATGCTGATCCTTGCCTATGACTCGTCCATAGATCAGATCAATCTTTACAACACTGCACAGTTCCGGGCATTGGGAGTAAACGGCTACTATATCGCTGCATGGTATGAAAACCATTTCTGGTATCCGCACATGGGTTCCTCTTTCAGCATTGTGCTGGATGGCACGACTTATAAGGCTGGTGAGCTTTTCGATGAAGAACGGCGTGATTCCTATATCGAAAAGAAGTATGAGGACCGCTTTCAGCAGCTCCGCACGGATCTTGCCGGTAAGGATTCCCGCCATATGTATCTGGCAAGCGGCGGTATTACCATTGACCAGGATGCCGGTACGATCCAGGTCAGTACCAAGTGTCTGGGTGTTCCGGATACGTTCCACTATGAGTGGATCATGGCAGGCGATCCGGTAGAGATGGCATTTAACACACCCAGCTCGACATTTGGTATGCCGATGCGCATCCTTGCTTATGATGCTGGCACGAGAACCATCAACCTGTACGATACCAGCCTGTTCCGCAAGCTGGGCACGAATGGTTTCTATATTGCATCCTGGTATCAGAGCAAGCTGTATAATCCGCACATTCATCCGGATGTGAAGTTCATTGTGGGCGGTAAGGAATACAAAGCGGGTGATCTCTTCGCAGATAACGCGGCATCTTTCATCCCGAAGCGTATCACGGATTATGTGCAGAAAGCCATTACTCCGGCTGTAGAGGATGACATCGTGACCCCGTCCCACTGGGACTGCATGGAGGGACGCCAGCTTTCCATCTTCTTTGACTGTCTTTCCCGCCACGATGGCAAGGAAAATCTGTATGTGCTCGCCAGAGGCACGAATGCACCGAGCCTGACCCGGAACGAGTACTGCATGAACTACACGCCGACGAAGGACAGTACGGATTTTGCACTGACCGTCCGCCGTCTGGATGAAGATGACTGCCATACGGTATCGTCCAAACCTGTCCAGGTCAGGGTCCACCATAAGCTGAAGGACAAGCTCACGAAGAATATATGCATCTGTGGAGACTCTCTCGTGGACAATGGTTCTGTGGCAACGGAAGTGTACCGTCTGCTGGCAGAGGATAATGACTGCGTGATCCACCAGCTGGGAACGAGAGGACCGTCTGGTGGCAAGCACGAAGGACGCGGCAGCTGGACCTTTGCCCGGTATCTGGCAGATACGGATTACGCCGGCAAAACAAATGCGTTCTGGGACAAGATCAAAGGCCGTCTGGATTTCCAGAAATACTGCGAGACCAACGGCTATGAGGGCATCGATTACTTCCTGATCGCACTTGGCACCAATGATGTGTCACAGGGCACTACACTGTACCGCACGGAAGCAGAGGTGCAGAAGTTCGTGGATCAGGCGAAGCAGTTCATCGATGCGCTGCTGGATAAGGAAACGGGCTTCCCGAACTGCAAGATCGGTATCGGTCTTTGTGGTCCCGGCTCGGATTATTCTTATCAGTGCGGTTCCAGCATGGGTATCTTCCATATGAGCATCAACACGCTGAACCTTGCACTGATCAAGGCATTTGATGCTGGCAAGTATCGCAAAAACGTGACCTGTTTTGCCCACGGTCTTCGCACGGACCGCCGTCTGGCATTTCCGTATTCGGATAAGCCGGTGACGAACCGATTCACGGAAACCAGCCGGACGCTGACCAACAGCATCCACCCGTCCGGAAGAGGCTATCAGGCATGGGCAGACGGCTATTACTGCCAGATCCGTGCATGGCTGACGGAAGACAGCAAATAAATTTCCACCGTCCCTGACAGACATACCTCCCAAATGCCTGTGAAACGGTGTTCATTATAGAAGGAGTATACACAAGGCGGCATTGACCGTCTATTTTTATGCCCAAATGGGCAGGAAAGGACAAGATTATGCAGAATGTGATTGACAAGATTGAATGGATGTTCGCAGGTCTGGGTGGTTTCCTGGGCTGGTTCTTTGGCGGGTTTGACGGCTTTTTGTATGCACTGGTGGTGTTCGTGGTCTGTGACTACTTCACCGGGGTGCTGGCGGCAGCGATCAAGCATGAGCTTTCTTCTGAAGTCGGCTTTAAGGGCATCGCCAAGAAGGTGTGTATCTTTGTGCTGGTTGGTATTGCCAACATCATCGACACACAGATCCTCCAGAATGGAGCGGCCATCCGTACAGCAGTGGTGTTCTTTTATTTGGCGAATGAAGGCCTGAGCTGCCTCGAAAACGCAGCCGTTATCGGTCTTTCCGTGCCGGAGAAGCTCAAGGAGATGCTGGCACAGCTGAAGGAAGAAAGAGAGAATAAGGACGAGTGATCAATGGGGAGAGGTGTAACAGCCTCTCCCTCAATTTTAGGAGGAAAGCATTATGAGTAAGAAAGAGTATCCCGCAAAACTGACGACCGGTTATTACCGTGTGCGTGAAGTCTGGGAAGATGAGGCATCCCAGTTTGGCGCGTACCGTCTGCTGGCGAATGCGAAAGCCAAGTGTGATGAGAACCCCGGCAGCCGTGTGTTCGACAATGATGGTAACGTGATCTATCCGGAAGAGGCTGTCCCGGATACCGGTGCAGATGAGAGTGAGGAGAAAGCAGTCGTGGACGATATCCCGGAAGATGAGCCGGAAACCACAACCCCTGTGGAGGATACCCCGGCGGAGAAAGAAGCGGAGGTCGAAGTGGACGAGGACGAGTTCCCGACTGCGGAGGAGCTTCCGGCGACCATTGCCTACGGCAAGCTCAAGACCCTTATGAACATCCGCAAAAAGCCGAGTCTGGATGCAGAGGTCGTAGCGATCTACAAGAAGAATGCCCTTGTGGAAGTCGTGCAGTTCTGTGATGGCTGGCTGAAGATCAAATGTGCCGAAGCAGAGGCCGGTGTCGCATATGTCCTGAACAGTGCGGACACCTATGCGTTCACAGCTGGCAGAATCTATACCGTTGTTCCCGGTGATAATCTCTGGAAAATCGCAGATAAGGAACTGGGAAGCGGCAGCCGCTGTGCAGATATCCGTGTGCTGAATGGTCTGACTTCCAATGCCATCCGGGTCGGCATGAAACTGCTGATCCCGTAACAACAGAATAACCACAGTACGAGGTTCAGAGTGATCTGGACCTCAATTTTTTTAGCAGGAGGAAATCATTATGGGATATACCAATAGTCCACTCGTTGTTTACACTAAGCTCTCCCCGAACCATTCCGGGCAGAGGACACACAGCATCGACCGCATCACACCGCATTGTGTGGTCGGTCAGCTTTCTGCGGAAAGCATCTGCGGCTGTTTCACCAGCACAAGCCGTCAGGCAAGCTGCAACTACGGCATCGGCACAGACGGCCGTGTGTCGCTTTGTGTCGAAGAAAAGAACCGCAGCTGGTGTTCGTCCAGCAATGCCAATGACCAGAGGGCGGTCACCATCGAATGCGCCAGCGACATGAATGAGCCGTATGCCATGAACAGTGCCGTATATGACTCTCTGGTCAAGCTCTGCATTGATATCTGCAAGCGTAACGGGAAGAAGAAGCTCCTGTGGCTGGGTGATAAAAATAAGACACTCAACTATGCTCCGGCGGCAGATGAAATGGTGCTGACCGTTCACCGCTGGTTTGCGAATAAAAGCTGCCCTGGAAACTGGCTGTATGCCCGCCTGGGTGATCTGGCCGCAAGGGTAACTGCAGCACTGGGCGGTTCATCCTCATCCGGCATGCAGGCTTCTTCGCTGAAAAATCTCTCGGAAGCAGAGGCAGTGGCAAAGATCGGTCCGCTGTTTACTGCGAACCAGAAAACCACGGGCATCCTTGCCTGCGTGTCGATGGCACAGTTCATTCTGGAATCCGGCTACGGTAAATCTGAGCTGGCACAGAATGCCAATAACTGCTTCGGCATGAAGACCTCGCTTTCCGGGAACAGCTGGAGCGGCAGCAGTTGGGATGGCAAGTCTGTCTATCCCAAGAAAACGCAGGAGCAGAACACCGATGGCAGCTATGTGACGATCACTGCTGACTTCCGCAAGTACGCCTGTGTGGAAGACTCCATTGCCGACCATGCAGCATATCTGCTCGGAGCGATGAGTGGCAGCAGGAAACGCTATGAGGGTCTGGCAGGCTGTACCGATTACAAGAAAGCGGCACAGATTATCAAGGATGGTGGTTATGCTACCAGCCACACCTATGTTCAGAACCTTTGCAATATCATCGAGCGTTGGAACCTGACGCAGTATGATGCGGTAAAGGATTCTGAAAGCACCACTATTTCCGGCTGGTACCGTGTCCGTAAGAGCTGGCAGAATGCCGCTTCCCAGAAAGGTGCGTTCCACGACCTCACCTATGCAAAACAGTGTGCAGATAAGAATCCGGGCTATTATGTTTTTGACCCGGCGGGTAAGGCCGTCTACCCGGAACCGAAGTCTTCAGTCCCGTATACTGTGCGTGTATCCATTAAAGACCTCAACATCCGCAAGGGACCGGGCACGAATTACGGTAAGACCGGTTATTACACCGGGAAAGGCGTGTTTACTATCGTGGCAGAATCTGCCGGTGCTGGTTCTGCGAAGGGCTGGGGCAAGCTGAAATCCGGTGCAGGGTGGATCGCACTTGACTTTGCGGCCCGTATCTAAAAACACGCCCCGTCCTTACCGGGCGGGGCGTACATATCGTGCAGATAAGACAATAATCTCCCAGATTATTCTCCGTCTTTCTGCGCCGAAATTACTTGATAATATCACGAAACAGAGGGAATATGTGACTGCCCAAAGAGAAGAAAACGGGCAGGAAAGGAGCGAAAACTATGAGTACTGGTACGGATTTCCTTGCAAATCTGCAGAAAAAGACTGTGAAGAATACAGTACAGCAGAAACAGCAGATGAGAGTAAATGCATCTGCTGTGGATGTCTCGGCTTTACTGGAAGCCGCTCTTGGAAAAAAGAAACCTGTGGAAGCTGTGGCAGATGTCCGTCAAAGTACGGATGCTGCCACAGCTTCTTTTTTACCACTGGCTGATACGCACCAAGGCAGGTCTACTCAACAAAAACCAAAAAACGCATCAGATAAAAAACAGACATCCCAAAAATCAAAAGACATCGTGGACGCCGGTATCACAGCTCTTATCCAGAAAGCTCTGGATGCCAAAAAGGTCATGGCAGAGCCGGACATTGCAGAACGGCTGCAGAGCAGTATGGAGAGTGAGTTTATGAAGCTCTTCACACCGGAAGAACCGCAGGATAACAAGTTCGTTTCGACGGCGACCTTCCGGGCTACCAAAAAGAAAGCCGGAACCCTTAATGTGGCAGCTTACATCCGCGTTTCTACGGACATGAGCGACCAGGAGAACTCCTATGAAACGCAGGAAAAATACTTTAACCAGCTGATTGAAAATAATCCGGCATGGAATGCAGTCGGTGTGTACTCCGATTACGGCATCTCCGGCACTTCCAAGGAAAAGAGAACCGGATTCCGCCGACTGATGCGTCATTGTAAGGACGGGAAGATCGACCGCATTGTGTGCAAGTCCATATCACGATTTGCCCGAAACACGGCTGACTTTATGAGTGCACTGGATGTCCTGCATGACTGCGGGGTAACGATTCTGTTCGAGAAAGAAAATCTGGATACGGCAGACCCGACCAGCGACTTCATCCTTACGACACTGGCAGCCATTGCACAGGAAGAAAGCCGCAGCATTTCCAGTAACATCCGGCTGGGGCAGAAGATGCGCTTTCCGAAGGGGGATGTTCCAAACAAGATCATGTACGGATACCGCTACAATGGGAAGATGGTTACCTCCGAGAGCGGATATGAGTATAAAGATATTGAGATCGTTGAGGAAGAAGCCAGGGTCGTCCGGCGCATTTTCCATGAAGTCGTGGAAGGGAAAGCCTATACGGAGATTGCAAGGGGACTGAACATGGACAAGATTCCGGCTCCTGTCACCGACGCAGTGAGAGTAAGAAAGAAAAAATCCAAGAAAGGGCAGTTAAACAGTGATCTGCTGGATGGATGGACAGGCGGGAATATCACGCGGATCGTCCGTGCCGAGCGGTACATGGGTGCAGTCCTTATCCAGAAGAAGTTCACATCGGATTACCTGACACATGAAGTCCGGGACAACAAAGGCGAAGTTCCTCAGTATTTTGTCCGGAACCATCATCCGGCAATCGTTGACGAGGACCTGTTTGAAAAGGCACAGGAAGTCGTAAAAGTAAACAGCGATTTATATAACAGGACAAGATCCGGCAAGAAGCCGAGAGCGTTTTCCCAAAGACTAATCTGCGGGGAGTGCGGCCGCTTTTTCCATGTGACAAATGGAAATGGGAACTATCCCATCTGGCGGTGCCCGACGAGCAGCCGGACGACAGGAAAACGTATCTGCCATGCAGAAAAAGTATACGAGGAACAGGTTGTCCGAGCCTTCCGTAAAGCAGTTCTGGAGCGGTTCCGGCTGACGCTTAAGCCCATCCATGACAACGTGGCTGTGGCAGACATCATGAGCGGCCGGTTCAAAGAGCAGTATGACAACTTCACCCCGGAAGCAGATTCTTTTGTAAGCCAGATGCTTGCACGGCTGGAGAGCATTCAGAAGCTGGATTTTATGGAACGCGACCGTGCTTTTTATAAAAAGCAGATAGCGGCCGCACACACCAGTGTGGAAAGCACCAGTAAGAAGATCCGGCTCCTGAAAAGTCAGGTGGATGTGATGCAGACCCGTCTGGAACTTCTCGGTGACGAGATGATCGACCCTGCTTCTATTGAGGAGAAGAAAAAGCTCATTGAGAAACTGGAGCGTGATATTCAGAAGGACACGGACACTGAGCAGAAGCTGACCGAACAGCTCGACTATATGGAAGACTACTGGGAAGAACTGGAGGGCGACTATGAACGAAGGGAAAAGGCAATCGAGTGGATGAAGAACCTCCCGGCGGGGCGGGATGGTACGGTGGCTTTTCTGAATGAAGTGACCGAAGAACACTGCAAGGCATTCCTCCTCTCCATCACGATCCATTCACCGCTGAAGTTTACGGTACACTGGTTCGATGACACCAAGACCGAGGTAGAGATGGATTCCAATATCGAAGATTACCGCAATACCGCAAGCTATTATGACGGGCATACGATGCGCGACGGCAGCCAGCGGAAGAGGCATGTAAGATAAGACCAGTTGCAAGGCTGGAAGAAAGGAGCAGATTATGACAAGACAAAAAGTGGATGTGATCCCCGCCAGTGTGCGCTCGGTACAGAACGGCGGGCAGCTGAAAAGCCAGACCAACATCCGTGTGGCGGCTTACTGCCGTGTTTCCACCGGCGATGAGAGCCAGCAGACTTCCTACACGACACAGAAAGCATTCTACAAAGACCTCATCACCCGGAAGCCCGGCTGGATCTTTGCCGGCATCTACGCGGATGAAGCAAAATCTGGTACGAACCGGGAACATCGAGAAGAATTCAACCGCATGATAAAAGATGCGATGAATGGAAAGCTGGACTACATCGTTACAAAGTCCATTTCCCGATTCGCACGAAACACCATTGACTCCCTGACCTGTACCCGTGAGCTTCGGCAGCTGAAGCCGCCAGTGGGTATCTATTTCGAGAAAGAAAACATCGACACGCTGGACGCCAAAGGTGAGCTGATCCTGACGATCCTTTCTGCACTGGCACAGGATGAGAGCCGTTCCATTTCCGATAACATCCGCTGGAGCATTCAGAAGAAGTTCCAGTCTGGTGTCCCGCATATCAATCTGAAACGGATGCTGGGGTATGAGCTTGGGGCAAATAAGCAGTGGGTCATCGTGCCGGAGCAGGCAGAGATCATCCGGTACATTTTTGACCGCTTCGTGAAAGGCCAGACGGCGAATAAGATCGCACAGGAGCTGAACCAGATGGAAAAATTCACGGTCAACGGGAAGAAGTGGAGTGCCAGCTCGATCCTGATCGTCCTGCGGAATGAGAAGTATGTGGGCGACATCGAGATGCAGAAGACCATTACCAAAGACTTCCTTACCCACCGTTCCAGCATCAACAAGGGCGAAGCACCCCGGTACTATGTGAAGAACCATCATGTGGGCATCATCGACCGCGTGACTTGGGACAAAGTGCAGACCATGCTGTTCGAGAAGCCGAGGGCAGATATGACGAAAGGCCCCGGCAAGAAAAAGGTAAAGAGCATTAAGGGTTCTCCGTTTGGAAACCTGCGCTGTGGTGCGATCCTGGAGAATGGGCCGGATGCCGGAAAACCCTGCGGGGAAGGATTCTTCCGTACAACCTACACGGGTGTGGCAAATGGTTACAGCGATGAGCGGAGTCTTAAGGCGACTGGTGAGGATACCGGAGAGTATTTGGAAAAATACACTTATTCGTATCCCGTTTGGCGGTGCAAGCGTAAGGTCGGGGAGCGGGACGGTGAGCCGCCGAAGACCGGTTCTCCCGACCAGAAAGCGTATTGCCGGAGTAAGAAAGGCTGCATGTCGGATGAGGAAAAGGAAGCGGCAAACAAGCGCTGCCCCTCAGAACGCTACCATGAGTGTGCGCTGGAGCAGAGTTTCATGGAACTGCTCTACAGCATGAAGCGTGACTTTGAACAGCACGGTGATGCCTCCATGATCGTGACGATGTTTGATAACGCCTATGAGCAGGCTGTCCGGCTGGCGAATAACAACAGCATCTCGGTGCAGAGGATGGCAACGGTGGAGAATCAGATTAAGGAGATGGAAGAACGCCTGCAGGATGCCATCAGCCATCAGGTGGCGGCGCTTCGGGAAGCTGCACTGGAACAGAACGTGGAACTGAATGAAGCCCTTTCCAACGGGGAAGTGACCATTGACGACATCGACCTGGACATCCGAAGCGGACTGACACCGGGAAGCATCGGAGTGAGCTTCTATGGGACGGAAACGGAGGAAGGCTCGGAAGCCCAGATTTATACAGAACTTGTGAACGACCTGCAGGAACGGCTGAAAGCACTCCAACAGGAACGGCAGACGATAGAGGAGGAACAGGGTGTGCTGGCGATCATGAAAAAGAACTTTGAATACTTCCTTGCCTGCCTGAAAGAACTGCCGGATACCAATGCAAGCGGAATGCTGTTAAGAGTCAACGGTCTGGATGTACAGGGAAGTCTTCTGAGAGATGTAGACGGCAAACCCATCGAAGGCCGGGTGTCTGCCGTGACCAAGGGCAAGCTCAAGCTTACTCCTGAGCGGATCGCAGAAGCACCAGATATGCTCCACTTTGAAAAAGGCATCTACTGTGCTTTTGTTGAGAGCGGGGTACTGCAGGGGGATGTGGCAACTTATAAGACAAACTTCGGTGTGACACTGACCTCAAAAGGCAACCGCAGAACGCTCGACAGCTTCATGGGCTATAAGCGGAGTGACATGGACGGCAATGTGGTCTATGTGGATGCTCCTTATAAGGTGTACGGATTCAGCATTCAGTACCGCAGATACCTGACCACTGTAGCGAAGCGCGAGAGGGAAGAAGCGGTGTGATGGAAGGAGACAGGACCCTGCCGGGTGTGGCTTTTGTGGCTGCATCTGGCAGGGCTTTTTTGTTTTTTAAGGTTTTATTGTGCTGCTAGTTTGCCTGTTTTTTGTCTGGTCTTTTTTACCCGTAAGGATTGCTATGTGCAGAATCCTGTTATATGTTGTGGGTGGCGAGAAATACACATACGACAGAAAATACACATAGCGAGGAGTGTTTGGAATGAAAGATGTAGCTGGGATGCTGGCAGAGAAATATGGTGCAACAGCTGATGAAATTGTGGCGGCCGGTGCTATGAAATTATATCTCCAGAGCATGGAGCCGGCAGAGGCACTGAGAAAGGTGAGGGCTGTGTATGAGCCAAAAGTGCTCCGGCTTGACAGTGGCGAAGGCGTGCCGGTACAAAGCAATATTGATGGTGCAAAGTACGCTGCGTTCATCGATGAGTCCGTGGCGTTTGCTACTCAGAAGATGAGAGGGCGTGGGAATGCACTGTCTGAAATGGTTATTGAAAAGTTGAAAGCCGTGGATGGAAAATGCCTGATCGAGTGTGCCAGCGAGGAGTTCATAAGTTTTATCGAAGATGCTTATCGGTGCCTGAAAAGCCGGTGAAAATTACTGGAAAGTTCACAGAAGACCGCTTGATAAACGGATGGCTTTATGGTAACATGAAAATACAATAGGGGTATTGTATACTCCAATTGATAACACTTTGAGGAGGTGGCACCGATGGCCGAAACACTGGAGGAACGAAAGAAAAGGCATCATCAAGAAGACCTTCAACGTTTACGAGGTTTTAGACCGATTGATGATACTTTCATGCGTTGCCTTTTTAGAAACAACGTGCCATTAGCGGAAATGGTGCTGCGCATTATAACAGGGAAGACCGATTTACAGCTGGTTTCTTGTGAAACTCAGGCTGATTTAAAACGCGTGACAGGTGCAAAATCTATTCTTTTGGACGCTTATGGTACAGATTCAATGGGAAAAAAGTACGACATTGAAGTTCAAAGAGCGGATATCGGAGCAGATCCACACCGTGCCAGATATCATTCCAGCATGATGGATATTGAAAATCTTGATGCAGGAGAGGATTTCAGCAGTCTGCCAGATACTTATGTGATCTTTATAACAGAAAACGATTTTTTTGGAGAAAACCAGCCATTATATCCTATACAGAATATAATTACCACAACTGGAAAGCCATTTAATGATGGAACGCATATCATATATGTGAATGGCGAGTATCGTGGGGATTCTGATGTTGGAAAATTGATGCATGATTTTAACTGTACGCAGGCTAATGATATGATTTTCCCGTTAATGGCAGAGAAGACCAGGTATCTTAAAGAAAACCCGAAAGGAGTGAGCGAAGTGTGCAAGCAGATGGAAGATTTAAGAAATGAGAGTATTCTTGAGGGCATCGACATTGGCGACCTTAGAACGACAGTAAAGTATTATAAAAAGGGCAAGATTACCCTTGAAGAAGCTGCTGAGGACTTGAACATGACTGTGGAAGAATTTAAAGAGAAGATGAACCAAATTCCAGCAGAAGCAGTATAAAACATACCAGCCCACTGGCGCACTGTGTAGATTCCTACATGGTCCGCTGGTGGGCTTCTTTTTTTGTCCTTACCCGCATAAACCACAGACAGCACTTCGGTGTGTTCCAAAGTGCAGTTGTGGCTTATGCGGGCTTTTTTGTTATATGATCAACAAGTTATAAAATCAAACTCCTAAGCCGTATAAAATTGCTTTCATCTCCTTTACCATCCGGGTGAGAATCTCCTGCTCAATTGCATTACAGTCTAAAAGCAGACGGTGGATCTCGGAATCGGCAGTGGAAGCGGAGTGCGCCAAACTGTCTACAAGAAGATCATCTGCTGAGATGTTAAGAATATTAGCAATGTCGACCAGAGTTTCAAGGCTGGGGCGGCTGATTGCCGCTTCAATCTGACTGATGTGTTTGCGAGATACATTCAACTTTTCGCAAAATTGTTCCTGAGTTAATCCGGATGCGTTACGGAAAGTGCTGATACGCTTTCCAAGTGCAGTATAATCTAATGCCATGTATGTTCCTCCTTATGTGTACCCGCATAAGGCTGTTACGATTATCCCGCAGAGAAAAATACATAGCAACTTGATTACAGGAATTCTAAGGCCGCAAAGGTCTACACCTCTATCTGTTATGTGGTCTAAGGCTGTTTTGCCACCTGTTGGGTGGCAAAAACGATGATGTGCCACCTGATGGGTGGCAGTCAAAACACCACACATACTCTATAATATAAATGTAGAAAAGACTGCACACAGAAAGGGACGATGATGACGAGCAAAGGAGAAAAAGGGATTCTTACATTATACAGTGATGTACAGGCGACTTCTGTTCGTTGGCTGTGGTATCCATTCATAGCAGTTGGAAAGATCACATTGCTGCAAGGTGACCCCGGTGATGGCAAATCCACAATGATGATGCACCTGATAGCCGAGCTGTCTAAGGGAGGAACCCTGCCAGATGGTAAAACCATCGGAATGCCGCAAAGGGCTATTTACCAGTGCTCAGAAGATGGCATTTCAGATACCATTAAGCCCCGGCTTGAAAAATGTGGGGCAGATTGCAGGAATGTGGCCTTCATAAATGAAGAAACATACAGCGGCCTGACACTGGATGATGAGCGCATCCGGCAGGCTATTATAGAATTCCGGCCGCGGCTGGTAGTTATCGATCCGATCCAGGCATATCTTGGAAGTGATTCCGACCTCCAGATTGCAGGAAGAGCCAGAAGGCTGATGCAGCGTCTTGGCATGTGGGCATCTATGTATGACTGTGCCATTGTGTTGATCGGACACCTTAATAAAAAAGAAGGAACAAAGGGCCTTTACCGGAGCCTTGGCAGCATCGATGTTGTTGCGGCCGCCCGGAGTGTCCTGCAAGTAGAACGGGATGCGGAGAAATCAGATATCCGCATTGTGCGGCAGATAAAAAACAGTCTGGCTCCGTCAGATGGTGAAATCAAATTCTCGATAACAGCGGAGCAGGGCTTCAAATGGCTGGAGTGTGAAATTAAGCCAGATCCATCAGCGGAGCCGGAAACACCAGTTTTTGAGTCAAAATCTGAGAAGGCGGCGTATCTGATCAAGAAGCTGCTTTCCGGGGGTGACATGAGATCCAGAGAAATCTATATGCGGATGAGCGATGAAGGTATCAGCCGCAGGACAGCAGAAAATACAAAGAAAGAACTCGGCATCCGGAGTTATCGGAAGATGCGACAGTGGTACTGGAGCATGAAGCCGGAGGAATGAGAGGAAGCAAATGATAAGCAGTGGAGCAGAGGCGGCAGACCGCAAGCAGAGAATCAGAGACAGATATAAAGGCGTGGATACTTCTGAGTTGGAAGTTATCCCGGCAAAAACTGTGGAGGGGCTTGGAGAAAGCACCTCTATCCGTCGTGTTGCCGCATATGTCCGTGTTTCCACTGATAATGATGAACAGACTTCTTCGTATGAACTTCAGAAAAATTATTACACGGATTATATCAAGGCACAGCCGGGATGGGAATTCGTTGGAATCTATGATGATGAAGGCATCAGCGGTACATCGTTGGAGCATCGCAAAGGAATGCAGCAGCTGATCGAGGACTGTAAGGCCGGAAAGATTGACCTGATCCTCACAAAGTCCATCGCCCGTTTCGCCAGAAACATTGTGGACTGTCTTTCCGTCATTGAAACACTGAAAAATCTTGACCCGCCCGTGGGTGTAAAATTTGAAGCGGACAACATCTACACACTGGACAGTAACGGTCGCATGATCCTGACGATTTTGGCATCCGTGGCAGAGGAAGAATCTCATTCCAAGTCTATCATTATGAACTGGTCCATTGACCGCAGGTTCAGCCGTGGACTGTTCCTTACGCCGGCCCTGCTCGGATATGACCAGGACGAGGATGGCAGCCTTGTGGTGAATCAGGACGAAGCACAGACGGTGAAGGTGATTTACTATCTGTACCTGAACGGATTTTCTTTCACCGAGATTGCAGAGCTACTGACAGATTATGGCCGGAAGACAAAACTGGGGAACACGGAGTGGAATCCCGGCACTCTTGCAGGAGTCATTGCTAATGAACGCCATTGTGGGGATGTATTGGCGAGGAAGACCTTCACACCGAATTTCCTGACGCATAAATCAAAGAAAAACAATAACGACCGGACGCAGTACCGGCAGAGAGATCATCATGAGGCAATCGTGTCCAGGGAAGTCTATAATGCGGCAAATCATCTGCGGGCATCCCGGAGTTATACAAAGAAAAATCGCCCACTGCCAGTCCTGAGTGTGGTGGATGATGGAATCTTACGCGGATATGTGCCGTTTGATAAGGACTGGACTGGTTTTTCGGCAGAAGAATACCGGGAAGCATCTGAGAGCGTCATGCAGGAAAAACAGCAGGATACGGTAGAAGTCATGAACCGTTTGGATTTGAGTGGATATGAAGTTGTGCGGGCACAGTATTTTGCTACTTTACAGAATCCGGCTATGACGATCTCCAATGGCAAGCTGCGTTTTAATACCGCTTGTCTGAAAAAGTTTGAAGATGTGGAGTATGTAGAACTGCTCCTGAATTCGGTTGACCGTTGTATTGCCATTCGCCCATGCGAAAAGGATAATCCGAACGCGATCCGCTGGGGCAGGCTGAAAGAGGGACGCTGGTGCGCCAGTACACTCGGATGCCGCGGTCTGGCAAAAGCCCTTTTTGACATGATGGAATGGGAAGAAGGTTTGAAATACCGTTTCCGTGGGCAGCTCGTGGAACAGAACGATGACAAGCTGATGCTGTTTGAACTGGATGAGCCGGAAATGGTTAAAGTAGAAGAAATTGTCCTGCCATCCAAGGAACAGGAAGAAGGAAAAACCGTCAAGCAGACGATCTATATCTTCCCACCAGAATGGGCAGGTACTTTTGGAAAGCCGATCACAAGTATTGCACAGGTCGGGATTTTACAGCAGGAGCATTACTCTGGAAACTGGGATGTACTCCGACCGGCAGCAGAGATAGAAGAAATGAACACTTTTACCGCAGATGGCCTGAATGCTTTGCTCCATGAAGCGGAAAAAATAATGGAAGGATGGACTGACACAGATGAATGAAAATACGAACGCCATGCCGCCGGAAGAGCAGGCAGAAAATGATAGAGACGCAAGAGCGGAAGAATTAGAAAGTACATTTTCCTATGACGGATACCAGGTCGTGCGGAAGGAGTTGTTTGCACATCTTCGTGACCCCGCGATCGTGATCCGCAAGGACAGCATCACATTTAACACGGCCTGCATCACCGGGCTGGAAGATGTGGTTTATGTACACGTCATGTTCAACAGTGATTTGAAGCGTATTGTTGTACGCGGCTGTGATGAAAACGACAAGGACGCTCTGCGCTGGTGTATCGCCAAGCCGGATAAACGTAAAAGCCGGAAGATGACCTGCAAGCCTTTTTCAGAACTGGTGTATAAGGAAATGGGCTGGGATACCGAATGCCGGTATAAGATGCTTGGGTACAGAATTTCGTTTGAAGGGGAAACTCTGTATGTTTTTGACCTGCTTGTGCCGGAGATCTTCCATGAAGGCCAGAAGCGAAAAAATGGAACAGACCAGAAAAATGCGCAAGAGACAAAGCCTGCAAATACCAGAAAGGGATTTTACCCCGATGATATTGCGGGTACTTTTGGCGTACCTGTAGAAGAACATCTGAAAGAATCCGAAGTTCAGCAAATGGATGGCTATGTATCGGTGGGGATGCTGACGGGTAAGACCATCCCCGATACCGGGCTTGATTAAAACGGCAACCAGGATTCCAAGGGGGAAGTGCGCCCATTTTTAAGGAGGGGAGAGTAGTGAACGAAAGAATATGGAACCAGCGGATGCTGGGTCTGACTTTTAATGTTGATGATGGGAGGATCACAATCTTCCGCAGCACATTGGAAGCATTAGGCTGGCCAACCCACTATCGTTTTCTGTACAACCGAGAGGCAAAACAGGTAGCTGTGCAGAACTGTACAGCTGAAGATGCAGGAGCTCATAAGACACCGAAGCTGACTGTGAGCAACAGCTGCGAGATCAAGTGCGTGGCATTGGTGCGGATGATCTACCGGGACATGCGGTGGAACCGGAACAATACATATCGTCTGGAGGGGAAAAGCATCCCAAGACAGCAACTTGTGAGTTTCGATTTAGGCACTCCGTTTTTGGTTGAAAACGGGAAAGCTCTTGACGAAAATCCAAGCCTCACAAAGCCCCTGTGTGGCGAAGGATTGTCCGCTGCGGAAAGTTCCTCGGCCTCGCCAATTAAACGCGACAGTGGGGCGCTGTGAGGGGTGTGTGGCGAAGTCGGCAAAAGGCAGCCAACCGGGTAAGGATCCAGGATGCTTGCAAGGCAGCAAGGTGGAAGGTGACCGGGTGGGCAGGAGGCTATATAGACAAGTCTACTCAACAAGTGAATAAAATCACTTTTGCACCTATGAACGTAAAAAATAAGTGATTAAGCTCACTTATGGCTATTGGAAATAAGTGATTTTGTTCACTTAGAAAAAGTGAGCTTTTTACGCCACCCGGAGTTTTGGGTGATGCTATCATTTGGTAAAAATAAGTGATTATAATCACTGAAAATCATTACAAACTGAAATAAGTGAGCTTAATCACTTATAAAGAAAAAAGTGAATATTTTACGCTCTGATGTACTTTGAGGTCGTCGATTAGTCAATAATCGGCGGCTTCTTTTTTATGCCCGGAAAAGCGGGTATGTAGCGACATATGGCAATAAGTGAGCTTTATACGCCACCGTCGAGCAACTTCTCCGAACAAATTTGAGTACAGAAATGTCTACTCAACAAACCGCATTGACGTAGCATCGTCGAAAAGAACCTGTTTTGCACACTAATTGAGTTGCTGAAATTGGTTGTATTTCACAGCTATAGGAGCTATAAATGTTGGATACTTATACAAAACGCTGAACTTTTGGCCCATGTGGCACAAAATTGGCACATCTTTTTCAGAAGAATCATAGAAATGGCGGAAAACAGGAGAAAATAACCAAAATCCATCCATATAACGCACAGACAAAGAGTATAAATAAACAGAAATGAACACATCCTCCAGCAATGGAGGTTCGTGTTTAACAAAGTGTTCACGAAATTTAAAAAACAAAAAATCGTGAAAGAAAGGAAATGGAAAATAATGAACAAGCAGGAAAGTGATATCTTGAATACGCTTCTGCTAGAGCCTTTTATTAATCAAAGGATTTTGGCGGAAGTATCAGGCCATTCATTGGGGGTGGTAAACCGCTCGATTAAGGAGCTTATCAAAGCCGGTTACTTAGACGAATCCATACGTCCAACAGTGAAAGCCATGTTGCCGTTAGTCGTACTGTGATCAACATTATTATTCTTCTGATTACCTGCGCTGTATATACATATTCCTTGCTGCATGGATTTAAGGGAATCAGCAAGTTGGCAAACATTTGTATTTATATGTTCTTTGGCCTGATTGCTTTTATCATGGTAGTTGTTCTGCTGACGATGATCGCTTTCTATGCGACTTCTTTTGATTCGATTGCTTTGACAGCATCCTGCTATAGCTATCATACACTGGAGGATGGTGAGCAGCCGAACAAGGGCATTCAGTTGATGTGGTGTATTCTGCTTATTTTGCTTCCGATTGCTTTGCTGTTCGCAGAAAGCTCCATGAACAATCTTCAGTCGGTAAGTATTGTTGCAGCATTCCCGATTGGTGCGGTAATCGTGATGATTGCTGTCAGCTTTATGAAGGATGCTAAAAAATACATGGAAAGTTTGGATGAAAAAAAGCAGAAAGAGGTTGACAATGTTAGCAACGGAAAATAAACTTGTGAGCAGAGCAGAGCAGAGCAGAGCAGAGCAGAGCAGAGCAGAGCAGAGCAGAGCAGAGCAGAGCAGAGCAGAGCAGTTTGGATTGAATTTTTAAGGGTACTGGCTTGCTTTTGCGTGATATTACTTCATGTTTCAACAAAGGGATGGAAATATGCAGGTGTAGATTCTAGCGTATGGCCTATATACGAAATCTTTAATTCAATTTCCAGAATCGGTGTTTGCTGCTTTGTTATGATAAGCGGCGCACTGTTTCTTGGAAACAGCAGAGGCAAAGATTTGGGAAAAATATATAAGAAGTATATTTTTCGAATCGCAGTGCTTATAGCATTTTGGTCTTGTGCATATTTCATATTCCGCATACTGAATGGAGAACTGAAAATCTCAGGACCCAAAAGCACCCTTGGTGAGCTGTTATATGGTAACTATCATCTTTTCTCTCCAAATTTCATGTGATTGCATACCTTTCTGGTGTGGTGTGTGTTCATCAGGTAGTAGTGGATATGCAGCGGAATCTTAGTGAATCGTTATAGAAAATAAGTTTCCGACTTTTTTCTTGACAAGATGCCGTTAGTTGCATATAATATTGCTATATTCCGATTCAATAGTTGCATTATACCTGAAAAGAAGCGTGATTGCAAGACGAAAGGAGAATAATTATAGAAAATATAGAGGAAAGTTAAGTTCTGCAAATAGTCATACAATAGAGAATAGGGAAAGTAAACCACTAAAAAGGAGGATGTAGTTTGGACAAAGAACAGTTTGTTGTCCGCACCGATGGTGGAGTGCGGATCGGAACCGGTGGAGTGATTGATGGCAAGGTTGTACTTCATGTGAAACAGGGAAAGAAGCAAGATTGCATCCTGCTGGAACGTCTAATAGAGAAAATTCATCATGCAGCTGCGAGCGATACCATGTGCAGCGACTTGTAAGATGGAAACGAGCAATGGATGTGCTGTTGCGGAAGGCTAGGCAAGCGCCGTGAGTAGCTGGCCAGTTCTGCAAAACGACATTCATGCTACAATAGAATAAAACTGTTTGATAAGAGCGATACCGCATGACGAGTATAGGCCGGAACAGAATGAGCGAGTGTAGCGCAGTAGTGCGCCTGCAAGTAGTTCATCCTGTTCCGGCTTTTTTGTTTTTCAATTTTTTTGAAAAAATGTATTCCAAAATGGCTCTGCGGATTCCTATTAGTATAGGGGGTATGACCGCGCATCGTGGTTGACGTTGATGCAGCATTATAGATTGCCAACCAGATTACTGGATTGGTCGGAATCGCCTCTGGTTGCTTTGTATTTTGCATTGAGCGGTGATGAAGATGCAAAGACGGACGCAGCCGTTTGGGTGCTGAATCCAATGAAACTGAATAAAAAAGTGGGTTATGGAGAATATGTGCCTCCGATAAGCTACGACAGTCTGAGAGGTGACTTGGAAGGCGCATTTTCTGATCATGACAACGATGATTATGAATTACAGAACAGAATCATTGCGTGTCATGGAGTAGGATGTGACTTGAGAATGTATGTGCAACAGTCGGATTTTACGATTCATAGCACTACTGAACGGCTGGATCAGATACTCAAGTTAGACGAATCCTGCGATTACTTTTATAAAATTTGTATACCGCAGAAGATTAGAAAGAAACTCTTAGTTCAGCTTGATGCGATGGGATTCAATGAGAGTTCTATTTATCCTGATATGGAGCATATCGCAAAAGAACAAGCAACTAGTCATTTCAATTTCTAAAATTGAAATAGAGAAAACAATATGATATACTTACATTAGAGCAATATAAATTTGATGGAGGTATCCGTATGCCAAGAACCAAAGGTAGTAAAAACAAGCCCAAAATGGTCAGAGGTTTTGTATCTCAGATCGCAGAAAAGCAGTCTACCATCGAAGCTCTCAATACGGAAATTGCGTCTATCACGACGAACATTGATTCTCTGAAAGCAGAGCTGAAAAATAAACGTGTAGCTTTGAAGTCCGCTGAGAAAGAAGTAAGTAAGCTCGAAGCAAAGAAAGCCAAAGCGGATCAGAAAGCCGCCGAGGAAGCAAAGAAAGCAGAAGCTGAGGCTGTCCTGAAAAAACTCATGGCAGACGGTATGAGTGCCGAGGAGATTCTTGCGAAGTTAAAATAATTGATGACGCCCACACTGATAGGTAAAACGGTTCTATCGGTGTGGGCGTTTTGATTTATAGTGAAATGAGATAAAAATATGGGATATGAAAACGACCTGATGATGAAACTTGAAGAGCGGGGATATGGAACATCAACTAAAAAAAGTTTGTAGTTGCTGTATTCGGGATGAATATTTGAAAAAGCTCATTAAACTAAACGGAAAAGTTGGGGAATGTGATTACTGCAAAGGTCAAAACGGGAAAAAGTTAAAACCAGAGAGGTCATCACAGTTGAAAAACTAATGTCTTTTATGAACGGCATAATGATGCTTATGGTGTAATGCTACTGGTCATATCTCAAGAGGCGCGGCTCTAGTAATTTTACCAGAACAAAATTAAGGTAAATCTTTTTGACGATGACAATCTGTGATAGCAGAATAACAAATGATGGAGAGGTTTGAAACGATGGATTCCAAAGAAAAAAATATAGAAGGATTGAAAATGGAATATGCTGCTATCCGTGAGGAAATTATTTTACTCATGAATGAGCATAATACGCATATATCGAATTTGTTTTTAATATCAATAACAATTATTGGTCTAGGATGCCAGTTTAAGAACAGTGTCTTATTTCTAATGTTGTACTTCGTGATTATACCTCTCCAAACTTTAATAAACAATAAGCAGTATATGTTGATACGATGCGGTGTATATATTGCCCTAAATATTGAACCAGAGATTAAAGGACTGAAATGGGAAAGAACAGTTCATAGAATCGATAAAGAAATAAAGAATTCTTATAAGGTTAAAATTTTTGGTTTTGCCATAGAAGATGAATTGTGCGACTTTGGAGCATTTATTTTTTCGGTTATTGCATGGATGTTCTATACATATTACATTTTTACGGGCGGCTGTGAAATATCACATATAAAATATAGTAGTGTTTTAGGTGAAGCCGTTGCAATAGCTGGTACAGTGATTTCTTTGATGCTCTGTAACAAAGGCAGAAATTTTGAGAAAATATATATGGATTGCGCGAAAACTATAAAAAGAGCAAGATGAGTGCAGAAGAAATCCCTACAAAACTGAAATAACATTAAATACCAGAAAAATCTCACTACAATGCTGACTTGTTCTCTGATCTGTGATATACTGGGGTAAACGGGTACTGACTCTGGGGCCACGGTGGACCGTGGCTCTTGCTGCTCTGATAATCACACACCTCTACGCGGTGGGCAGTAGGCAACAATCTAAGGATTGGCTGAGATGTGAAAAAATGATGTGAGATTTACGAAGGAGGATAAATTGTATGAAGAAAAAATTACAGGTCTTTTTATCTTCCACCTGGACAGATATGATTTTAGAACGGCAAGCTGCAGTAGAAGCAATACTGGAGGCAGGACATATCCCAGCAGGAATGGAGCTGTTTGCAGCAGATAATAAAAAACAGTTTGAAGTGATAAAAAAATGGATACGAGATAGCGATGTATTTATATTGATTTTAGGTGGGCGCTATGGTAGTAAAGAAAAGGGAACATCTAAGAGCTATATTCAAAGAGAATATGAGTTTGCTAAGAAGATAGGAAAAAAGCCGGTTGCGATTATATTGTCGGATATTGGGATTTCAAAGAAAATATCAAAAGGCGATTATAAAATTGACGATACGGAATATTTGAAGAAAGACTATAAGACCTTTAAGAATAATATTGTAGAGGGAAAAATGTGTAGCTTTTTTGATGATATTCCCTCTTTGAAGGTATGTATATTGAATGCTCTGAGAAATTGTGAAAATAACCCGGATCTTTTGGGCTGGGTTAAATCTTCTGATGCTGCAGTTGATTTTTCGTATCCATATATACTAGAGAACCAAGAATTTTGTATAGAATACCTTAGTAGTACTACTATAAGGTATACAAAAAAATTACATATTCGTATGTTAGTAGATGGAATTCAATATTATACGGATAGATATTCATGGAATGCTGGAGGAACTATTACAAAGTCATTAAAAGATAAAAGGCAGGTGATTGTAGACGAATTTTCGGAAGGTGCATTTGAAGCTTATACAATAAGATTGGAAGAGGCATCTCAAAAGGGAAAAGTTTATGTGATTGAAGTTGAATTTTTTATTGTTAATTGCAACTACATGGAAAAGCAATATTTAGGCTTGACTAATTCTTTTCCCGTCAAAACTTTAAGCTTATCTGTTATTGCGGCAGATGAACTCGATTTGTCAGAGTGTAAATATAATGTTTACACACATTCTGTCGATAGAGTCCCTAAAATATCGAAAAAAATAAGGCCAGAAAATGGCAAAATAGAACATACGTTCAAAAAACTGATAATTGGAGAAAGGTACAATTTGGAATGGAAAATTACTAAGAAGTCGCCGATGTTGCAATAGTTGACAATGGAAAATGTGATGCTTTTGTCAGCACAGAGTCAGAAGATAAGTACTCTATAACATAATTCACATGAAAATCACATGGCTGTGGGAGAATTCTCACAGCCTACGCTGCTCGAAACTTTGCACACCTCTACGTGGTGAGCAGCAGGCAACGCAGTGATGTGGCTAAGAATGCAAAGGTGTATGGGTTTTCAAGGAGAATAGCATGCAAATTTTAATGGACAATGCCTTGGAATCATGGATTTCCGCTATATCATATGCAGATGCCATTGTCGCTGGAAAAGTCACTTTAAAATATAGAAAAAATTTTGTGGCTTCGCTTCATAATGCAACTGAACTCTTTATAAAACAGCGCATGTTAAATATAGGCGACCACAGTGTATGCAAAAAACTGACAGCTAAAAAAGATCCGAATGGAAGCTTGCAGACTGCCTTTGAAAATGCGACAGACTTGAATGAGTTCTTCGAACAATTGCCACTGGTTGATTTTGATAAATTCTATTCTGAAAACTATGGTGTGCTTTGTGATAAAACAGAGGAGCTCTTTGATAGTTATTACGTGAAATATCTGGCAAATAAAGCAAAAGTGAGTTCCGCATTAAACATCTTAAAAGAACTGCGAAATAATGAAACACACTTCTTTATTGAAAAATGGAGCTTCTTGAAGGAAAACGAATTTGAAGAATTGTATAATTTTATGATTATATTCTATGAAATTCTTCAGGAGTATGGTCTACTTCCTTTTGTAGGTGAACCTGAGGAGGAAGATAAGAAGGCAGTGTTCAATAGAAAGCCACTTTCTAAGTTTTCTTATAAAGAAGCGTTGCTTGATTCAAATGTGCTAAGACAGATGGCAGCGGTACTCAATGGCGTCCAGTTACCTTGTGGTGATGATTCCGCATATGAAATATCAAAAGAAATTATAGATTATTGCGGGAAAGTCAAATGTCAGGATAAATTTGACTTACTGTGGACATATGTAGAAACCGCGATGCACTTTGGATTGATTAAAAAAGATGATGTTGTGGAAGAATTTGATGAGCCTGGTATAGGACGGGGAGCAAATAGTTATCGCTATTTAAAAATTTATTATCGCTGATTTCTGTGAAAAATGGAGGTACACAAATATGCCTAGAACCAAAGGAAGCAAGAACCGCCCCAAATTCGATCTCGTGTCCCAGATTGCAGAGAAGCAGTCTGTCATCCGGACTCTTACCGCAGAGGTAGAGGCAATCCAGAAAGATATCGAAGAGAAAAAAGCCACCCTAAAAACCAAGAAATCTGAACTGAAGTCCGCCGAGAAAGAAGTAACCAAACTCGAAGCAAAGAAAGCCAAAGCGGATCAGAAAGCAGCTGAAGAAGCGAAAAAGTCGGAAGCCGAGGCTGTGGTTAAGAAACTGCTGGCCGGTGGTATGAGTGCTGATGAGATTCTTGAGAAGTTGAAGTGATTCTAATAACCGTGTGAACTTCAGAAGTTCGTACGGTTATTTTTAGAGGTGGAAGTTAGTCAAAACTAATTGCGCTTTATAAAAATAGCCCCACCGTGGAGTGGGGGCAATCGATCAGTCATTGTCCTCTGCTCGTATTCGGAGCAGCTCGGTTTTCT
>OBZC01000636.1_pt1 | contig 36449 bp, 27 predicted proteins | sample 1538231 | NCBI WGS metagenome assembly OBZC01 (sample SAMEA2580225, study PRJEB22360) | human gut metagenome | biome: human gut; feature: human-associated habitat; material: faeces | place: Denmark | collected 2008/2010 | reverse complement strand
CGCGGATGGCGGGCACGCCGCCCATGCTCTCGTAGATGGGGTGGTACCGGCGGGTGTAGGGCAGGGCGTACACCTTGTCCAGCTCTCCGCGCACCAGCGGCTTTGCGGGGATGTTCTGCACCAGATACTTTTCGCTCTGCTTCTGTACAATGATCTGGCCGCTGACCACGTCCTGATTGTCCATCTGGATGCGGCAGGCCTTGGCGTAGGCGGTCTTATCGCTGGCCACCTTTTTAAAACCGGCGCACTCCACATACCGCTGGGGCAGGTGGTCGAAATCGGTCAGGTAGCAGGTGCCGTTCACGTCCGTGATGCTCTCCACCGGCTCCCCGGCGGCCAGACGGCGGGCGATCTCCACGGTCTGGTGCTCGCCCATGCCAAAGCTGATGAGATCCGCGCCGGAGTCCTCCGCGATGCTGGGCAGCACGGTGTCCAGCCAGTAATCGTAGTGGGCAAACCGGCGCAGGCTGGCTTCCAGACCACCTAAGATCACCGGCAGGTCGGGGTAAGCCTGCTTGGCAAGCTTTGTGTACACGGTGGCGCTGCGGTCCGGGCGGGCACCGGCCTTGCCGCCGGGGGAGTATTCGTCCTCGGCGCGGGGAATTTTTGCCACGGAATAGTGGCTGACCATGCTGTCCACGTTGCCGCCGCCGATGAAAAAGCCGTACTTGGGCTTGCCGAACCGCTTGAAGTCCTCGCAGTCGGTGTAGCGGGGCTGCGCCAGCACGCCCACCTTGTAGCCCTCGGCTTCCAGCAGGCGGCTGATGATGGCGGTGCCAAAGCTGGGGTGGTCCACATAGGCGTCACCGCCTACCACCACAAAGTCCAGCTGCTCCCAGCCCCGGGCTTCCATGTCCGCCCGGCTGATGGGAAGAAATTCGGTGTAGATCTGGGGAGAAGTGTTGTCCATTTACTGATATCCTCATTCTTGGTTGAACACGGGCAGCGTCCTCGCCCTCTCAGTCCGCTTCGCGTCCAGCTCTCCCAAAGGGAGAGCCTCTGGCGAAACCGGAAACTTTGCCGGACTGCCAAGGCCTCTCCCTTTGGGAGAGGTGGCAATGCGTAAGCATTGACGGAGAGGGCGAGCGCGCTTTTGTTTTATTCCTCCGGTTGGTTCATCTGCATTTCCAGCCACTGCTGGCGGCTGATGAGCACGGCGCGGGGCTTTGCACCCTCGTAGGGGCCGATGATGCTCTTTTGTTCCATCTCATCCATGATGCGGGCGGCACGGGCGTAGCCCAGCTTGCAGCGGCGCTGCAACAGGCTGGTGGAAGCCTGACCGGCGTCGATGACCACATCCACGGCCTGCTTGAACATGGGGTCGGAGCCTGCGTCCTCCTCGGCGTCGGCACCGCCGCCGCCCTTTTTGCCGTCCTGAATGGCGTGCTTTTCCATGGCCTCGATCATGGCCTCATCGTACTGCACGGTGGCGCTGGACTTGATGAAGTCCAGCACACGGCTGATCTCCTCATCCCGCACGAAGGTGCCCTGAATGCGGGTTGGCTTGGGTGCGCCCACGGGCATAAAGAGCATATCGCCCTGACCCAGCAGCTTTTCTGCGCCGGCACCGTCCAGAATGGTGCGGCTGTCTACCTGACTGGACACCGCAAAGGCGATGCGGCTGGGGATGTTGGCCTTGATCAGGCCGGTGATCACGTCCACGCTGGGACGCTGGGTGGCAACGATCAGGTGCATACCGGCGGCACGGGCTTTCTGGGCGATGCGGCAGATGGAATCTTCCACATCCTTGCCCACCACCATCATCAAATCGGCCAGCTCGTCGATGATAATGGCGATATAGGGCATCTTTTCCAGTTCTGGCTGCTCGGCAGCCAGCTTGTTGAAGGACTTGATGTCGCGCACGTTGTTCTCCGCAAACAGGCGGTAGCGGCGCTCCATCTCCTGCACCGCGCTGCCCAGTGCACCGGCGGCCTTGCGGGGCTCGGTGACCACCGGCATCAGCAGGTGGGGGATGCCGTTATACTCGGCCAGCTCCACCACCTTGGGGTCGATGAGCAGCAGCTTCACGTCCTCCGGGCTGGAGCGGAACAGCAGGCTCATGATGATGCTGTTCACGCACACGGATTTACCGCTGCCGGTGCTGCCCGCGATGAGCAGGTGGGGCATCTTACACAGGTCGGTCACCTGCGCCACACCGGCAATGTCCTTGCCAAGGGCGATGCCCAGCGGCGAGGTCATGCGCAGAAAACTCTGGCTCTCAAAGATGCTGCGGATGGAAACGGCGGTCTTTTTGTGGTTGGGCACCTCGATGCCCACGGCGGGCTTGCCGGGGATGGGGGCTTCCATACGCACATCCGCCACCGCAAGGTTCAGGGCGATATCATCTGCCAGCGAGGTGATGCGGCTGATCTTCACGCCCGCCATGGGCTGCAGCTCGTACCGGGTAACGGAGGGCCCGCGGGAGATATCCAGCACCCGGGTGCGCACGCCGAAGCTTTCCAGCGTGTCCACCAGCTTCTGGGCGTTGGCTTTCAGCTCCTCCTGTGCGCCGGGGTCGCTTTCCTCCTGCGTTTTTTCAAACAGCTCGATGGGCGGGTACTGGTACTCGTAGCTGTCCACCGTCTCGGTCTCCTCGGCAGGGGCGGTGGCAGCTGCCTGCTCCGAGACGGCGGGTTTTTCCATGGCTGCGGCCACCAGCGAGTTGATGTCCTTTTCCTCCACCGGTTCGGCGGTGATGCTGATCCAGCCGTCCTCGTCCGGCGCAGAGCGGAACGCCACGGCGTTCTCGGCGCTCACCCGGGGCACAGCGGGCTGGATGGGCGCAGCCTCCGGCTGCGGCGGCATCTGCGGCTGCACTACCGGCGCTGTCGGCTGGACGATGGAAGTATCAAAAACAGGGGCAGGGGCGGGCTCTTCCGGCTGCGGGGCGTCCTTGGCAAAGAAATCTGCCGCAGCGGTGACCACCGGATCTGCCACAATGGGCGGCGGTGTGGGTTTGGGTGCAGGGCGCAGCGGGTCCTGCCCGAAGGTGCCGCCCGGCCCGACGATCAGCGGCTCAATGGGCTCGCTGCCGCCCTCGGAAAGGGCGGTGTGGTCGGGGCCAAGGTCTACGTCAAAGGCGGCGCGGGGATGGGCAACGCTGACCCGCACCGGGGTGATGGGCGGTGCAGCGGGCTCCGGCTGGGCAGGGGCGGCGGGCGCAGATTCGGTGTCCGCCGCGTCTGCTTCCATTTCCTGCGTTACCTTATGCCCCCAGCGCAGCACGCCGGACATCCAGTCCGGCACACCCAGATGCAGCCTGGCAGGCTCGTCCTCCTCGTCCAGCGGCTCGTCCTCGGTTTCGTCGTATTCCTCGTCGATCTCCCGCTCTGCCTGCCGGATGGCGGCACGCTCGGCGCGGCGGGCGGCGCTTTGCTCTGCAAAGGCGGCACCGCGGGCGTGGATGCCGCCGGTGACGGCGCACAGCCAGACCCAGACCTCGGCGGGGGTGATATCGAAAATGTACAGGCTGCCGCACAGCAAAAGCACGATCATGATGAGGTTTGCCGCCGGGCGTCCGCACAGCAAAAGCAGCACGCCGCCCAGCACAAAGCCTATTGCGCCGCCGGAGAGCCATGCGTTGACGCCGTTGGCGTAGCAGGCAGAAAGCATTTGCAGCGCCGACAGCCCCTGCGGCTGGATATCGGAAAACACGATGACCGTGCCGCAGACAAAGACAAGCCCCAGCACCAGCTTGAGGATGCGGGACAGCAGCTCCTCGCCCCGGGTGTACAAAACGGCCAGACAGCACACGGCCGCACCCAGCACAAAGCTGCCGCAGCCGAACAGCCCGAACAGCACATCATGGAGCACCCGCCATACGGAATCGCCCTGCACAAAGGCCAGCACCATCAGCAGCAGGCCGCCAAACAGGGTGCCAAGCCCTGCCGGGAGCCGCTGTTCTGCCTTTTTACGGCGGGCAGCAGTACGCCGTTTCGTTGATTTTCGTTTTTTCGTTGCCATTCTACTCTGTTCCCCAACTTCCCATAGACACAATATTTGATTCTACTATTGTACCACGCAAGGGCAAAAATGGCAAACCATAATGTTGTTTTTGTTGAGGAAATAAAACTCCCCCAGTCTGCTCCCGCTGGTCGCAGCCAGCCCCCTCTGGGATGGGGCCTTTGGCATGACGGTAAAGTTTCCGGCTAAAGTGCAAAGTTGGCGGCTGCGCCAGAGGCTCCCTCTCCGAGGGAGCTGGCAAAACCGTCAGGTTTTGACTGAGGGAGTTCGTTCCAGCCCCTCTCGTGAAAAGGCAGTTCCGAAACGCCCGCAGGCGTTTCGGAACTGCAAATAAAAAAATAATTCCGCTGCTTCTGCGCAAAGCGAACGCGGAGCGCAGTTCAAATTGTCTGGCTGAGGGGAAGCTGCAAAGCTTTACCCCTGCTCAATTTCTTTATATAGCCACGCCAGCGCGTCCGAAAGACCGCCCAGTTCATCGATCAGCTTTTCCTTTACGGCGCGGCGCCCGTCCAGCACTGTACCCATGTCCATCACCAGCTCCCCGGTGTGGAGCATCAGCTGGGTGTAGCGCTTTTCGGGCATACCGCTGTGGGCGGCTACAAAGCCGGTGATGCGCTGCTGCATCTGCTCAAAGCAGTGCATGGTCTGCGGTACGCCTAAGATCAGCCCGGAGTGCCGCACCGGATGCACCGTCATGGTGGCGGTGGGTACGATGAAGCTGTGCCGCGCGCTGACCGCCAGCGGGATGCCGATGGAGTGCCCGCCGCCCAGCACCAGCGTGGCGCTGGGCTTGGAGATGCTGGCAATCAGCTCCGCCAGCGCAAGGCCGGTCTCCACATCGCCGCCCACCGTGTTCAGCAGCACCAGCAGCCCCTCGATGCGGGGATCCTCCTGCACTGCCACCAGCTGTGGGATGACGTGTTCGTACTTGGTGGTTTTTTGCCCCTGCGGCGCTTCGGTGTGTCCTTCGATCTGGCCGATGACGGTCAGGCAGTGGATGACATGACCGCCCCGGGTCAGGGTGACCGTGCCCAGATCCTCGATATCCTCTTTTTCCATCCGGTGCTGCTCTGCGGGGGTGTCTTTTGCCGTATCCATGCGCGTTCTCCTTCCGTAGCGGGGTCTTTGTGGGGTCAGTATCCCCCGGCAACCGGGGAAGTATACAGGAGAAAAGAAACAAAAAACTTTGTGAATTTTTTGTTTTTTTATAAATAGGTATTTGACATTCGCCTTTCATGCTGTATACTTTAAATAATATAACAGGATAAAATGGAACATCTCTCTGCGCGCAAAGAAGCCCCTTGCATGGCGGCAGAAGCTGCAGCGCGTTGGGCAGAAAGGAGAATTTTCCTATGAACACCCCCCAAAAAGCATCGATCCCTGTGATCAAGCGTCTCCCCAAATATTACCGGTATCTGCGCTCCTTGCAGGCCGACGGCATTACCAGCATCTCCTCCCGGGAGCTGGCCTCTCAGATGGGCACCACCGCCTCGCAGGTGCGGCAGGACTTCAACTGCATCGGTGACGTGAACGGACGGCAGGGTATCGGCTACTCGGTGGAGAACCTGCTTTCCATTCTGGAAAGCCTGCTGTTCGGCAACGGCGACCGTCTGCCCACCATTCTGATCGGCTGCGGTCGTCTGGGCAAGGCGGTGAGCCGCTTTATCACCACCGATACCAACGGCTACAAACTGATCGCCGCCTTTGACGTGGCCGAGAACGAGGTGGGCAAGGAGATCAGCGGCATCCGCATCCGGCACATTGACGAGCTGGAAGCCTTCTGTGAGGAAAACAAGCCCAAGGTGGCGGTGCTCTGCGTCCCCCGCGATGGTGCACAGCAGGTCAGCGGACGGCTGGTGGATCTGGGCATCGAGGGCTTCTGGAACTTCTCCCACTATGATCTGTCGGTGTCGTACCCCAATGTGGTGGTGGAAAATGTCCATCTGGGCGACAGCCTGATGAGCTTGGGCTACCGTCTGCGCAATCAGGAGTGACGGCATGGCAAAATTGTATTTCCGCTACGGTGCCATGAACAGCGGCAAGAGCACGGCGCTGATGCAGGTGGCACACAACTACGAAGAGCAGGGCATGAAGGTGCTCATTTTGAAGCCGCAGGTGGATACCAAGGGCGGCGGGGAGCTGGTGAGCCGTCTGGGCGTGCGCCGCAAGGCAGACCTGCTGATTCCGCCGGAGCTGGACGTGTTCGAAGCCGTGAAGGCGGCAAACGATGCTTCTGGCCCGCTGGCCTGTGTGCTGTGCGACGAGAGCCAGTTCTTTACCCCGGAGCAGGCTGAGCAGCTGTTCATGATCACGGTAGATCTGAACATCCCGGTGATCTGCTACGGTCTGCGGGCAGATTTTTCCCTCAAGGGCTTCCCGGGCTCTACCCGTCTGCTGGAGCTGGCGCACACCATCGAGGAGATGAAAACCATCTGCACCTGCGGGCGCAAGGCCATCTGCAACTGCCGCAAGGTGAACGGACAGTTCGTCTTTGAGGGCGAGCAGGTAGCCATCGACCTTGAAAACGATGTGCAGTACGTCAGTATGTGCCCCCAGTGCTACTTCAAGGCACGGCGGGCGTTCTACGCTGCAAAGAAAAACTGAGATACTTTTATGTTGTATACAAGCCGCTGCACCGTGCCGGGTGCAGCGGCTTTTTTGCGTGGATTGCGGAAGAGTTACCCCCTCAGTCTCGCTACGCTCGCCAGATTCCCCCTTTTGTCACCTGCGGTGACATCTTCCCCTGGCCAGGGGAAGTCGGCCCTCAAGGGGACGCCTTTACGCTATGCTGGAAACTTTACCGTCACCGCCAAAAAGCCGTCCCCTTGGGGAAGGTGGCTGCGAACACAGTGAGCAGACGGAAGGGGTATCCCCAACAGGCTGTATACAAATTGATATATTAATTTGCTGTGTTTCGCGGCCACTGATATATCAACTGGGCGAAATACGCACGTTTTTTGCGCTATTGATATATCAGTTCGGGCTGGGCAATTACTCGACGGAGGGGGGAGGGAGTGGGAAAAGAAGAGAGCAGCGGGGGGCGGCAGAGCATAAAAAATTACAGGCAGAACGGTAAATGTAACAGGAATTATTGAAATTTTTGCCGTTCTTCCCATGTTGCATCCCAGATTTTTATGCAAGTCATTGAAGTATACAAGTTGCACAGTTTTTCAGCGCAAGTTTATTCATTTCGGCAAGGACGTCGAATCTCTTTCAAAAACAAGAGCAATATTTGTATGTTTTTATCCTGTATCACTGTAAATTGCATCTTTCTTTTTTCGGTGGCTTTTGTTATCATAATTGTATACAAGGGGGATATGTGCAGACCCCCTACATGAAGATGTTTTCTATTAGGAGGAGAACAAAAATGAGCAAGGCAATTTCTCGTCGTAACTTCCTGATGGCTACCGGCGCTGTCGGTGCTGCAGGTCTGCTGGCTGCCTGCGGCAGCAAGCCCGCTGCTTCTTCCACCGCTTCTTCCGCTGCTGCTTCTCAGGCTCCCGCTGCTTCCGCAGATGAGAGTCTGGCTCTGTCTGACGGCCCCGTCAACCTGAGCATCAGCTGGTGGGGCGGCGACAGCCGTCACGCTGCTTACCAGAGCGCTCTGGAGGCTTTCCAGGCTGAGCACTCCAACATTACCGTGGAGCCCACCTTCGCCGCATGGTCCGGCTGGGAAGAGAAGATGGCTGCTGCCTTCATCGCAGGCAACGCTCAGGATGTCTGCCAGGTGAACTGGAACTGGCTGTACAACTACTCTGCCGACGGCAGCAAGTTCGTGGATCTGAACACCACCTCCAAGTTCATCGACCTGACCCAGTGGGATGCCGCTGCTATGGATGCCTGCTACGTGGCCAACAGCCAGCAGTGCGTGCCCGTCTCCATGACCGGCCGTATCTTCTACTGGAACATGACCACCTTTAATAAGGCTGGCATCACCGAGGTTCCCAAGTCTCTGGACGATCTGATGGCTGCCGGTAAGGCTTTCCAGGAGAAGCTGGGCAACGATTACTACCCCATGCACCTGGGCGCATACGACCGTATGATCCTGATGGTGTTCTACCTCGAGTCCAAGTACGGCAAGGACTGGGCAGATCCCGTTACCTCCACCCTGAACTACACCGAGGACGAGATCGCTGAGGGTCTGGCCTTCATCAAGAGCCTGGTGGACAACCACGTCATGATGAACCTGAAGACCTACTACTCTGCAAACTCCGATACCGCTACCCACCAGTCCAACGAGTGGATCACCGGTAAGATCGCAGGCATCTTCGAGTGGGATTCCGCTGCTACCAAGTACGCTTCCGCTCTGGACGACAGCAACAAGGACGGCTTCACCGTCGGCGAGGAGATCAAGTTCGGCGACAACAACGGCGGCTTCTCCAAGGTGTCCATGGGTCTGGCTATCACCAAGACCTGCAAGAACGTTGCCGAGGCTGCTACCCTGATCAACTTCCTGCTGAACGAGGAGAAGGGCGCTTCCATCATGGGTTCTGAGTGCGGCATCCCCGCTTCCAAGGCTGGCCTGAAGTTTGCTCAGGACGCCGGCGCTGTCAAGAGCCTGGTTGCTGACGCAAATGCCAAGGTCATGGCATTCACCACCAACAAGCTGGATCCCCTGTTCGAGAACAACGACCTGAAGGCTTCCGGCACCGGCATCTATCAGGAAGTGTTCGACAACATCGACTACGGCGATCAGACCCCCGAAGAGGCTGTCGAGACTCTGCTGGACGGCATGGAGTCTGTTGGTTACACCGTCGGCTAAGCTTATTGCACTGACAGCAGCCTGAACCGGCAGCGATACTCTGAATGAAATAGGGGCATCTGCCGCCCGTACGACAGATGCCCTTGTTTTATCGGTGAATGGTTATCAAACCTTGAATGAATTGTTGCCGGTCTGTGACCTGCTGCACTGTCTGCTTCAAAATCCTGCAAAAGGAGGACTTCGGATGAAAAAAAGTAATGCGCCCGCAGGCGCACGAACTCCGTTCCAGAAATGGGTCGATAAGTATCAGGGTCTGTTTTACCTGATCCCCTGGATCATCGGCTTTCTCGTCTTTAAGGCGTTCCCCTTCGGTCAGTCGCTGTATTACAGCTTTACCGATATGAACTTCTTCAAGGACGGTACCAGCTTTGTTGGTCTGGCCAACTACATTACCGCATTCCACACCAAAAAGATCACCAAGGCGCTGATCATCACCTTCAAGTACGCCTTTATCACCGTGCCCCTGAAGCTGATCTTCGCGCTGTTCATCGCCTACATCCTGAACTTCAAGATCGCCTGCGTCAACCTGTTCCGCACCGTGTACTACATCCCCTCCATTCTGGGCGGCTCTGTGGCTATCGCCGTGCTGTGGAAGGCTGTGTTCAGCGTGGACGGTCTGCTGAACACCGTGGTGCGCGCTGTCACCTTTGGTGCGGTGCAGGGCCCCGAGTGGCTGTCTGACCCCAACTACGCACTGTGGATCATCTGTTTCCTGCGTATATGGCAGTTCGGTTCCGCCATGGTGCTGTTCCTTGCTGCACTGAAGGGCGTGCCCGCAGACCTGTACGAGGCTGCTACCATCGATGGTGCCGGCAAGTGGCGTCAGTTCTTCTCCATCACTGTTCCGATGATCACCCCCATCATCTTCTACAACCTGGTCACTCAGATCTGCCAGGCTTTCCAGGAGTTCAACGGCCCCTACATCATCACCAACGGTGGTCCCCGTGGTTCCACTACCCTGATCTCCCTGCTGGTTTACAACTACGCATTCAAGTCCTACGACATGGGCATGGCTTCTGCTCTGGCATGGATCATGTTCATCATCGTCTGCATCCTGACGATCATTGCGTTCACCAGCCAGAAGAAGTGGGTCTACTACTCGGATGAAAGGTAAGGTGACCAATATGGGAATGAAAGCATCGAATAAGATCGCAACCTTCTTTAAGTACTTCGTGCTGATCCTGGTTGGCATCATCATGATCTATCCTCTGCTGTGGATGATCAGCGCTACCTTCAAGGACAACAGCGAGATCTTTGCAGGCATCAGCCTGTGGATCAAAAAGCCTACGCTGGATGGCTACCGCAACGCTCTGAACAACTTCGGCGGCTCCATCAACATCCTGCAGGCCATGCTCAACACTTACAGCTACGTCCTCCCCAAGGTGATCTGCACTGTGGTGTCTGCCTGTATTGCCGCTTACGGCTTTGGCCGTTTCGACTTCCCCGGCCGCAAGCTGCTGTTCAACATCATGCTGGCTACTCTGTTCCTGCCGCAGGTCGTGCTGAACGTGCCGCAGTACCTGCTGTACAACAAGTTCGGCTGGGTCGACAGCCCCTTCTATCTGGCCATCTGGGTGCACTGCGCATTTGCTACCGAGACCTACTTCGTGTACCAGCTGGTGCAGTTCATGCGCAACGTCCCGCGTGATCTGGACGAGGCTGCCGCCATTGACGGCTGCTCCTCCTTCCAGACCCTGTACAAGGTCATCGTGCCCATGCTGGGACCCGCTCTGGTGTCCTGCGCACTGTTCCAGTTCATGTGGAGCTGCAACGACTTTATGGGCCCGCTGCTTTACGTCAGCACCCCCGGCAAGTACCCCATGTCCCTGTTCGTCAAGCTGTCCATGGACGGTGATACCGGCTTTGCTTGGAACAAGATCCTTGCTCTGTCCCTCATCTCCATCCTGCCGCAGCTGATCGTATTCTTCTGTGCACAGGATCAGTTCGTTGAAGGTATCTCCGCAGGTGCCGTCAAGGGCTAATGCGCCATAAGAACATCTGACCAAGACCAACACCCCCTGTGCTGCTCCCAACGGATGGCACAGGGGGTGTTTTGGTAGGTGTATCATTTCTTTTGCTTTTTGCGGTACTGCAGGGGGCTGATATCCGTCACCTCGCGGAACACGCGGCGGAAGTGGGCGGCGCTGGCAAAGCCGGTCTGCTCGGCAATAGCGCTGATGGAAAGCTCAGTGGTCTCCAGCAGCTTCTGCGCAGACTCGATGCGGCGGTTGTTCAGGTAGTCCACGATGGACTGCCCGGTCACCCGCCGGAACAGGCGGCTGAGATAGTAAGGGGAAAGGTAGAACCGCGCCGCTACCTCGGTAAGAGAGAACTTTTGCCGGTAGTTGGCGGCAAGGTAGGCACACACCTGCTCAACGGTCTCGTTGCGGGGGCGCGCCACGGCGCTGCTCTCGGCAAGGCACTCCTGCTCTACATAGTGCAGGATCAGCAGCAGGTACAGCCCGCCGGGGTAGTCCTGCTCCGGCATGGCGGTGCGCATCATCTCCAGCAGGGTGCGCAGGCGGCGGGTCCACGGCACCGGGCCGTACAGCACCGTGGCTTCCCCGGGCACGAACAGCCGGACAAAATCCCGCTGGGCGGTGCTGCGCAGCTCGTGCAGGGCACTGAGCGGGAACCGGCAGCCTACCAGCTCCGGTACGGCTGCACCGGCGGCGGTGAGCACCGCATCCCCCGCACCCAGCAGCAGTGCGCTGCCGGGGTTCAGCAGCAGACTGTTTTCCCCCATTTGCAGGGTGCAGCTGCCCTCGCTTACCAGCAGAAAGGTGCACATCTCCTCGTCTGCCGTCAGCTCCAGCCTGCCGCCGGTCAGCCGCACGGTGTCTGCCTTTACCTTGGCGTTGATCTTTTCCCGTTCCGCTTTCATTTTGCGCATCCTTTCCGGAAACAGCCCTCCCGGTCGCCGGGAGAGCGCTTTTCCTCATGATACCACGTCTGCCCCATGGGGGCAAGACAAACTCACAGGAGGTTATTTCGCATGAATCTGACCCTGATCCGTTCCATGACCCGCAGCGCCGTTTTCGAGCTGGAGAACGAGCTGTGCTACCGTCCGGCACACCCCTTTACCGTTGCCCTGAACGGCAAGACGATATACGAAGCCTGCAACACCAACGTGTTCTCCCTGTTCTCCCTGCTGCCCGGCACCACCTATACGGTGGAGGTGCAGGCAGAGGGCGAGACCCTGAAGCTGGATTTCACCACCGAGACTGAGACCTTCTTCGTGGATGCTGCCCGCTATGGTCTGGTGGCTGACGGCGAGACCGACAACACTGTGCGGCTGCAGGCGGCGCTGTCCACCTGCCCCAAGGGCGGCACGGTGTATGTGCCCGCCGGCCGTTACCGCACCGCCAGCCTGTTCATGAAGAGCAACACCACGCTGTATCTGGAAAAGGGTGCTGTGCTGCTGGGCGATAACGACCGCACCCATTACCCCATTCTGCCCGGCGTGCTGCCCAGCGAGAACGAGGTGGACGAGTACTACCTGACCGGCTGGGAGGGCAACCCGCTGGACAGCTTTGCCGGCCTGTTGAACATCACGCAGGTGCATGACGTGGTGGTGACCGGCGAGGGCACGCTGGACTGCGATGCCCAGAACGGCGACTGGTGGGTGAACCCCAAGGTCAAGCGCATCGCATGGCGTCCCCGCGCCGTGGCTGCGGTGGACAGCGAGAACGTCTGCCTGCACGGCATCACGGTGCAGAACAGCTATTCGTGGACCATCCACCCCATCTTTGTCAAGCATCTCGACCTGCTCAACTTCAACATCAACAACCCCTACAACGCCCCCAACACGGACGGCATCGACCCCGAGAGCTGCGAGTATATCCGCATCATCGGCATGAACATCCATGTGGGTGACGACTGCATCGCCATGAAGGCCAGCAAGGTCTTTTTGGGCATGAAGCTGAAGCGCAGCTGCGAGCACACCGTCATCCGCAACTGCCTGCTGGACAAGGGTCACGGCGGCATCGTCATCGGCAGCGAGATGAGCGGCGGCGTCAAGGATATGGTGGTGACCCAGTGCCTGATGGACCACACCGACCGCGGTCTGCGTGTCAAGACCCGCCGCGGCCGCGGCAACACCGCCGTCATCGACGGGCTGGTGTTCCGCAACGTGGAGATGCGGGGCGTCAAGGCACCCTTTGTCATCAATATGTTCTACTTCTGCGACCCGGATGGCCACGGCCCCTATGTGCAGTGCCGCGAGGCGATGCCGGTGGACGAGTACACCCCCAAGCTGGGCAGCCTGACCATGGAGAATATCGTGGCCACCGATGCCCAGTTCGCGGGCTGCTACTTCGACGGCCTGCCGGAGCAGCCCATCGAGCGGGTGACCATGCGGGATGTGAGCATCACCTTCGACCCCAACGCCAAGGAGGGACAGGCCGCCATGGCCGACAACCGCCCGCTGGTGAAAAAGCTGGCCATCTATGCCGAGAACGTCAAGGAGATCGACCTGCACAACGTGAAGATCGAAGGCTACGAGGGCGAGCGGCTGCACTTTGCCAACGTAGGACATTTTGAGGAGGACTGACCCATGACCCATGAAGAGATCCTGTCCATGCTGGGCGACTATGTGGACTACCTGATCGCCAATTCCAGCGCCGAGACACCGATGTGGAACATCGAAAAGGTGCGCAGCGGCAAGCCCAACAAGTGGAACTACATCGACGGCTGCATGATCACCGCCTGCCTGAGCCTGTACAAGACTACCGGCGATGAGAAGTATCTGGAGTTTTCCAAGGAGTTTATCGACTACTTTGTGCAGCCGGACGGCTCCATCAAGACCTACGACCCCAAGGAGTACAATCTGGACAACGTGAATCAGGGCAAGAACCTGTTCATCTTGTATGACATCTACGGGGACGAGAAGTACCGCAAGGCAATCGACACCATCCGCAGCCAGCTGCTCACCCAGCCCCGCACCAAGGAGGGCAACTTCTGGCACAAGGACATCTACCCGTGGCAGGTGTGGCTGGACGGCACCTATATGGCACAGCCCTTCTACATGGAGTACGAGACCCGCTTTAACAAGATGCAGGGCTGTATCGACAGCTACAAGCAGTTCATGAACATCAAAAAGCATATGCGGGACGAAAAGACCGGACTGTACTACCACGGCTACGACGAGAGCCGCCAGATGTACTGGGCAGACCCCGAGACCGGCTGCAGCCCCAACTTCTGGCTGCGCGCCATGGGCTGGTTCCTTGTGGCGATGGTGGACGTGCTGGAGCGCATGGACGAGCAGCTGTACAACGAGTACCGCGGCATCATGGCCATGCTCAAGCAGACCGTGGAGGATATGCACAAGTTCCAAGACGAGCAGAGCGGGATGTTCTGGCAGGTCATCGACCACCCGGAAGCCGAGGGCAACTATCTGGAGACCAGCGGCACCGCCCTGTTTGCCTACGCAGTGCTCAAGGGCGTGCGTCTGGGCTACCTGCCTAAGCGGATGGCTGCATGGGCAGAGAAGGCCTTCTACGGCACCTGCGACCGGTACCTGTCCAAGAACCCGGACGGCAGCTTGCAGCTGGACGGCATCTGCCTTGTGGCAGGTCTGGGCGGTAAGGATCACCGTGACGGCTCGCTGGCCTACTACTTCAGCGAGCCGGTAGTCTGCAACGACGCCAAGGGCGTAGGTCCGCTGGTGCTGGCCTATACCGAGATGATCGCACGGAAGTAAACCGAATCACAACCGTACCAAAATATAAAGGGGCTGCTGTAAAATACAGCGTCCCTCATCGCTGATAATATGGCGCGGCGATTTGCGCTGAAATCTCACATAAAGAAAAGCAAGTGCAACACGTTCTCTCAAAAACCAAAATTTTTGAGGGAGATGTGATGCACTTGCTTTTTTTGTAATATTCGATCTTCCGTTCCGTTTTGAAATCGCTATAGATATTTTGCTGCCGGAAAAGCTTTTGCAAAGTCAGGAGTCTATGGCCTGCAGCACGCAGGCACAATACCCCGGTTCAGGCTGGTAACAATGGATGGTCAGGTATTTGTCCACCTCCGGGCTGTAATCGTGGAGGGTGTGCCTTGTGCCGTTCAACGCCACATCTGCATACGATACAAGCCACTTTTTATCACCATTGGGGAACACCTCGTAAAAAGAGCGGTTCAGCATTTCTTCTACCGGTACCCCTTCGATCGTTGCCATCTCCGCGTTGCAGTAGCGGAAGATAAAATCCACGCCATGCCCGGATTCATTGAATACCAGCTCGATGACGCAGAACGCCAGCGGCATATCGTCCAGCAGGCTGCACTTTTCCAGCAGACTCATGCTCATGGGGCGGGGCTGTGTGTCCGCCAGCCCGATCTCTGCACGCAGGCGGCGGTGGTCGCTCAGGCCGCGCTTGCGTCCCTGAAAGGTGCGGCCGTCAGACATGGTGTAGATCCCATCGTTGCTGATGTTTACGATCTGGTTGCGGCACACCGCAATTCCCTTGCTGATGTTCAGGAACAGATTTTCCGGCAGCACAGACAAAACGCTGTGCAGCGGCGCATACAGCGCAGCTTCCTCGCCGTCCATGCGGTGAACGACTGTTTTACGGTCGCTGCGGTAAAGATACAAAATGTTTTCCGGACAAAGGTCATTTTTTTGAAACCATTCATGCAGATCGTTCATCGCCGTGCTCCGTTGTCAATTGATGTGCTTAGTATAGCACATTATCGTGCAGAGTACAAGATTTTAATGGTGTTTGCGTCAAATTTTATCGGGCTTTTTTGTTGAAACTTACGTTTTTGTTACGGAAAATGCAAAAATCATTGACTTTTAATCATTGTCCGTGTATCTTGAACACAGAAAGCCAAATGGTTTTTTCCCATAAGGCGCATAAAGCAAAAGACATAACAGGAGGTCTCATGTTATGAAAATGACCCGCCGTGATTTTTTGAACGTTTCTACTGCGGCTGCGGTGGTTTGCGCAGCTACACTTTTGCCCGTAGAGAAAGCCGCAGCCGCACAGCAGACGCTGGCTGCACAGAGCCTTCTGGAGCAGGCGTATCTGTACGCCTTTCCGCTGGTGATCATGGATGCTACGCGGACGGCTTCCACAAACACCCGCACAGCTACAAGCAACAAGGCCCCCATCAACCAGTTCATCCATGCGGAAAAGCTGGCAGATGCAACGACCCGTGTGGTGGTTACGCCGAATGTGGATACCATCTATACGCAGGCGTTTCTGGATGTCGGCGCAGAACCAATGATCTACGGCGTGCCGCAGACCGACCGCTTTTTTAATGTACAGGTGCTGGATGCGTGGACAAACACCGCCGCTGTGCTGGAAACGCCGGGGCTTTATGCCATTACCCGTGCAGACTGGCAGGGCGAACTGCCGGAAGGGGTGCAGCGCATTGATGTGCCTACCACGATGGTCTGGACCATTGCCCGCATCGTGCTTTCCGGACAGGAGGACCTGCCCAACGTCCGGGCTATTCAGGATAAGATGCAGCTGATGCCGCTTTCCGCCTATCAGGCGGGTGGATGGACCGCCCCCGCAGGCAGCTATGACCCTGCCAATGACTTTGTGCCGGTAAAGCACGTTCTTGCTATGGACGCAAAGGAATTCTTTGATACCGCTAACCAGCTGATGGAAACCAACCCGCCCGCTGCGGCAGATGCGCCGGTACTCCGGGAGCTTGCAGCACTGCATGTCGGCCCCGGTGAGAAGTTCGATGACAAGGCGCTGGGTCTGTTCAGCGGGCTGCGCTGGAAGCTGATGCTGCTCCAGCTGAAGAAAAAGCTGCAAAGCGAATCGGAGCGCTATACACGCCAGATGGGTCAGTGGATCTATTTCGGCGACCCCATCGGCAACTTTGGCACAGCATATACCTACCGTACCATGGTGGCGCTGCGGGGTCTGGGTGCCAACACCACCGATGTTGCCATCTACCCTAAAACAGATGTGGACAGCACCGGCACAGTCCTGACCGGCAAAAAGACCTATACGCTGCATATCGAGGCAGATCCTCCCACACTGGAAAAGGGCTTCTGGTCGGTGACCGCCTACGGGGAGAGCGATTTCCTCATTGAAAACCCCATTGACCGCTACTGCGTCAACGACCGCTCCGGTCTGCACCGTAATCCGGACGGCTCGATCGATATCACCCTTTCCAAAGAGGCACCGGCGGACACGACCAACTGGCTGCCGGTAGGAGAGGGAGATTTCCACCTCTTCCTTCGTATCTATAAACCGGATGCCGCCGCACTGACAGACTGGCAGCCCGCCGGCTTTTCATACCGCCGGTCGTCCGCACAAACTGATCCGTAATAAGGAGGAACCTGCTATGAAAATGACCCGTCGGAATTTTATTTCCGCTTCGGCTGCTGCAATGCTGGCGTGCGGCGCATCTCTGTCTGCCCATGCTGCGGAAAATACCACAGAAAACGGCCTGAATTTTATCACAGACATTTTCAAGGATCCCACCCAGCCGGGCGAGACCGAAGGCGCAACGACCATCACAGCAGAGGCCAACGCCGAATGGTATGAAAAGCTGGATTTTTCTGACCGGCGGGAGTTTGCCAACGCCGAGCGCGGCTGGCTGGACAACGCGGAAGGCAGGATCATCGATGGTGATGATAACAGATCTGTATGGGATCTGCAGAGCTACGGCGATTTGAACCGGGATGCTCCAGACACTGTAAACCCCAGCCTGTGGCGGAATACCCAACTCAACGCTAAAGCTGGTCTGTTTGAAGTGTGCGATGGCATCTATCAGGTGCGCGGCTTTGATATGGCCAATACGACCTTTATCCGCACCGACCACGGCTGGATCGTGTTTGATGTGCTGATGTGCAAGGAAAACATGAAGGCTGCCAAGGAGCTGATGGAGAACCGCTTCGGCCCGCTGGACATCAAGGCGGTGCTGTACAGCCACTCTCATGTGGATCACTTCGGCGGCGTGGAGGGCGTTATTACCCGGGAGCAGGTAGCGGATGCAAAGCTCTCGCTTAAAAAGCAGCTGGCTTCCGGCAAGACCCTTGTGCTTGCGCCGGCGGGCTTTCTGAAGCACGCCATCAGCGAAAATGTCTATGCAGGCATCGCCATGGCACGGCGCGCACAGTTCCAGTACGGCACGGTGCTTGACAAGGGCGAAAAGGGTGCGCTGAGCGTGGGCATCGGCATGGGACAGTCCACCGGTACGGTGGGCCTCATCGCTCCTACTTACGAGATCGGGGAAGATGTTCCGAAGCTGACTATCGACGGGCTGGAGATCGAATTCCAGCTGACCCCCGGCACCGAAGCCCCTGCCGAGATGAACGCCTATTTCCCGAAATACCGTGCCCTCTGGATGGCGGAAAACTGCACCGGCACGCTGCATAATCTGTACACCCTGCGCGGCGCAGAGGTGCGCGATGCCAACGATTGGGCAAAGTACATCATCGAGGCAGACCAGCGCTTCTGCGACAAGACCGATGTGGTGTTCCAGAGCCACAACTGGCCGCACTGGGGCGAGGAGATCCATGAATATCTGCTGAATACGGCAGCCATCTATAAGTTTATCCACGACCAGACCCTGCATTACATGAATCAGGGCTATACCTCCACTGAGGTCGCCGCCATGCTCACTCTGCCTGAAAAGCTGGAAAAGGTCTGGTACACCCGGCCGTATTACGGCACACTGGCGCACAACGCCAAGGCGGTCTACCAGAAGTATCTGGGTTGGTACGATGCAAACCCGGTCAACCTGAACCCGCTCCCGCCCAGCGATACTGCCAAGAAGCTGGTAGAATATCTGGGCAGCACGGATGCCGTTCTGCGCAAGGCACGGAAGGATTTTGAAAAGGGCGATTATCAGTGGGTGGCGCAGATCACCAAGGAGTTGGTCTTTGCAGACCCGTCCAACCAGAAGGCGCGCAACCTGTGCGCCGATGCGCTGGAGCAGCTGGGCTATCAGGCAGAGTCCGGCGCATGGCGCAACGCCTACCTGATGGGCGCTGCCGAGCTGCGCAAGGGCAACCTGTCCGGTCTGGCACGCACCGCCAATGGTCTGGGCTCCGCCATGAAGGAGATGACCGTGGATATGCTGCTGGATTACATTTCCATCCTGACCGACGCCAACGCCGCCCAGAACGACGACGTAACGCTGAACCTGATCGTGACGGATGTGAACGAAAAGTTCTATGTGACCCGAAAAAACGGTATTCTGCTGTCCTATTCGGGAGAGAACCGCCCGGACGCGCAGGCCACGGTCACCTGCAAGCGGCTGCAGCTCCTTGCCCTGATGCAGGGGCAGCAGGCCGGTCAGATGCAGGTAAGCGGCGATGCCACTGCCCTGAAGCGTCTGCTGGCGTATGCGTCCAAGTTTGAAAAGACCTTCAATGTGATCGAGCCGTAAAAACGATTCCAATACAGCAGGGCTGAGCACCTGAATCACAGCATAAAAGGGATACCGGAACATCTGCGGATGCTCCGGTATCCCTTTTGGTATAAGATGAGAACAAAAAAACAGGTTGAATTTACAAAATTCAACCTGTTTGGTGGTTGCGGGGGCCGGATTTGAACCAACGACCTTCGGGTTATGAGCCCGACGAGCTACCAGACTGCTCCACCCCGCGATATTTACTTTTTGCTTTTCAGCGGCTCTCGCTGACTGCTCAAGTATAATACCACAGGGCGGGCAGAATGTCAACCCTTTTTCGAAAAAACTTTTACTTTTGCTTTTTGCTGCGCTTTCTGCGCCATGCAAGCGCCACGGCAACGGCGGCGCACGCCCGCGCCGCCCGCCGCCCGAGGCCAGGCCGAAAACCACCAAACCGCGCGCCGGCCCTGCCAGCGGCCAGACGCAGGCCAGTGCCACCACCAGCTGCTGCAAGCCGTTCACAAAGTTGCCCCAGCCGGCGGTAAAGGCGGTGCCGATGCGGGAGAAAAAGCCCTCGTCCGCAGGGGTGTAGGTCTGCACCTCGTTCAGGTCGATATACACGGTGCACTGCTGCACCTGGTCGCTGTACCAGTCCAGCTGGCTCTGCCAGCTCTCGATCTGGGACTGCACTTCGGTAAGGGAGTCCTCGATCTGCAGCAGGTCGGAAAGATTTTCGGCCTTTGCCTGCAATTGCTGTAAGCGGGTGCGCTGTGCCTGCAGGTTAGAAAGTCGTGCGGACACGTCCATATACTGAGTGGTCACGTCATCGGCCTGCTGGCTGCGGTAGGTCACATTGCCGGCAGCGGCCACAGCATCCAGAAAGCTCTGGTAGTTGGCCTGCGGCACCCGGTAGGTCAGGTTGACCGAGCGGCTGGAGCCGGTGCGCGTGTACTCGCTGCTGGATTCCAGATAGCCGCCCGCTTCGGCAAGAGCGCTGTCCAGCGCACTGCGGGCTGCTTCGTAGTCCTTGCTTTCCAGCGTCAGGTTGGCAGTGTAGATGATCTTGGCACTGTCCACCGCAGGGGCAGCAGCTTCGGTGCTGCCGGTGCCGCTGTACTCCGTTTCCAGAGAGCGGTCGTCTGCCTCCAGACTGTAATTTACTACCTCGGGGGCGCTGTCCAGCGCGGCGTGCTGGACAGCAAAGCTGTCCGATGCCATGGAAGCGGCAGAGCTGTTGGCAGCGCCCTCGGCTGCGTACAGGGCGGGCGCGCTGCTTTTGGCGCTGCCCATCCCGATGCCCAGATGCAGGGTGCTGTAACCCAGCACACACACAGCCAGACAGGCGGCCAGCGTGCCCAGCTGCTTTACCGGGAAGTGGATGGGCTTTTTCTTCTTGGTTTCGGTGTTCAGGGGTGCTGCGGGTGCAGCGGCCTGCGGGGCAGGGGCGGCCATCATGGGCTCAGCCTTTTCCTCCGCAGTCAGGGTGTCGGTCATGGCCAGCAGTTTTGCCTTCAGATCGTCCGGGGCAGTCAGGTCATCGACCTCCATCTTGTATTCATACCACCTCATCTTCGATCTCCTCCTTCAGCATCGTATGTAACTGTGCCCGTGCGCGCCGCAGCCAGCTTAGTACCGTGTTTGTGGGCACCGCCATCATCCGCCCGATCTCTGCCGCAGTGTATCCTTCGTAGTAATGCAGATAGATGGCATTGCGGTAGTTTTCCGGCAGCGTGCGGATGGCATCCAGCACACTGCCGTCCTCCGCAAGGACATCGGGGGCGGGCAGGTTCTCGTCCAGCTCGGTGTCCTTTTGGTGGGCGGCGCGGGTCAGGTCCCGGCAGCGGTTGATGGCCACCCGCAGCAGCCATGCTTTGAGATGCTCCTCACTCTCAAAGATGCCGTTGTAGTGCAGCAGCTTTTCAAACACATCCTGGACCACATCCTCAGCATCGGCTGTGCAGCGGCAATTATGCACCGCAGTGCGGTAGACGGTGTCGCTGTAACGCTGCACCGCCAAGGTAAAAACTTCGTTTCTGGTCAGCTGTCCCATTGTATAAACTCTCCTTGGATGCCCGGAAGCGGGCTTCTCGATGGAATGTTTGTGGTTCTCACGGGGACGTTCACTCAATATACGGCTCAGCATCCCCGATTATTGCAGAACAAAACCCGGTTCCTTCCATTTTTTGTGTGCCGGACGCACCGGACCGCAAGGCACGTCCACGTTCTCCGACAGAGGTTGGATATCCTGCCGGTTTACCGGTCAGTATACCACGGAATCGCAAAAAGTAAAAGAGGGGAGCCCTTCCTTATTTATAGACCCTTTGCAACAGCGCCAGCCGCTCGGAGAGAAAGGTCTCAGCCTTGGGGTGGTGCAGCCAGCATTTGCCGCTTGTGCTGTGCACCAGTTTCTGCGCCAGTGCGGCAGGGGCGGTGTCAATCGCCATCACGTCCTGCATGGTCAATTGCAGGGTGAGTGCCGCCGGTACATCCGGCAGCGGCGGCAGCGGGGCCCCCCACACTGCACCGCCACGGTCAGGCGGGTGCACTCCTCGGTCAGCAGAAGGGCGGCGGGGGTGCCGTCCGGCTGCACCTGCAAGCTGCTGTATAAAAGCTGCATCCGGGCAGGGGAGAGCAGCCGGGTCAGGCCCTCTGCCGGAGCTGCCGCAAGCTGCAGATACCCGGCGGCTTCCTCCCGGTAGATGCGCCGGGCGGGGGCGTGCAGCCCTGCGTACAGGGCGGGCAGCATAAAGCTGCCGCTTTTTTCCAGCGCCTGCTGTGCCAGCAGATAGAACTCGGTCAGCGGGTACGCCGCATCCGGCTGCGGCATCCCGAAATCCGGCCGCGATACATGACCTCCACCCATGGGAACCTCCTTGACAAAACACGATGGTGCGATTATACTATAAACAGAAGGGGCACTGACTGCAAAGGTCAGCTTTCCATCCCGCATTAGTCAAAAAGATTGACCGCTAGTTTGGTAGACTGGGGCGGTCAATCTTTTTTGTTGTCATCGTTTTTCTTCTGCGAAGCTTTATCCATGACCTCAAGGGTCAGGCGAATTACCTCAATGATCAATCCCAACAGCGTAAGAATGACCATCAGCAGGTTCAGCATCTCCGACAGATCCATCTGACATCCCTCCCTTCGCCTTCAGGGCTTGGGGAGGCTTGGTTCAAAAAAGTTCTCCTCCCACAAGCCGCTGGTTCGTTCCATGTACAGGAAGAAGCAGTGCTGCGGGATGGGAAAGCATGACCACCGATTATGCAATCAGCGCCGTATTCTTAGAATATCATATTTTTCGACGGATTACAATATATCTGTTGATTGTAAACCCCTTGCAAACTTTTCCGTTGACCTGCGGCGCACCGGTGCGGTATACTCGGGCACAGATGCCTTGCATAACGAAAAAACAGAGGGGAAAACTGACTATGAAAGACAAAAAACTGACTACCTACCAGATGGCCGTTACCGCTGTGATGGCTGCCGTGCTGTGCGTGCTGGGCCCGCTGACCGTGCCCATCGGAGCCGTGCCCATCTCACTGGCAAACTTTGTCATCTGCCTGACCGCATGGCTGCTGGGGCCGAAGTTCGGCACCCTGAGCGTGGTCCTCTATCTGGCACTGGGCACCATCGGCATTCCGGTGTTCTCCGGCTACGGCGCCGGTCTTGCCAAGCTGGCAGGCCCTACCGGCGGTTATCTGGTGGGCTATCTGCTGCTGGCCTTCATCGGCGGTATGTTCATTGAAAAGAGCAAGGGCAACCCGGTGGTCTCCGCTGTGGGTCTGGTGCTGGGCGATGCCGCCTGCTATGTGCTGGGCACCGCATGGTTCGTGTTCCAGATGCAGTGCGAGCTGGGCTACGCGCTGACCGTCTGTGTCTACCCCTTCATTGCGCTGGACTTGGGCAAGATCGTGGTTTCCTGCATCGTGGGTGCGCTGCTGCGTAAGCGCCTGACGCAGGCAGGCGTGCTGAAACTGCAGAATGCAGTTTCGGAATGATTGCGAATTACTTTTGAAAAGAATAAGCCCGGAAGGTCTGCGAGCCTTCCGGGCTTATCTCTTTATTCCTGATACCCCAAGGTGGCCGCCATGACCGCCTTGATGGTGTGCATCCGGTTCTCGGCCTCGTCAAACACGATGCTCTGGGGGCCTTCGAATACCTCGTCGGTCACCTCCATGGCATCGCGGCCAAAGCGCTCGCCCATCTCCTTGCCCACGGTGGTCTTGTGGTCGTGGTAGGCGGGCAGGCAGTGCATAAATACTGCATCCGGGCCTGCAATATTCATCAGATCCTGATTGATCTGATAGGGAGCCAGATCGTGGATGCGCTCCGCCCAAACCTCTACCGGTTCGCCCATGGATACCCACACATCGGTGTACAGTACGTCCGCGCCCTTTGCGGCCTTGACGGGGTCCTCCTCAAAGGAGAGGGTCGCCCCGGTCTGGGCGGCAATGGCCTGACACTGCTCTACCAGCGCGGGGTCGGGCTGATACTTTTTGGGTGCACAGGCGGTAAAGTGCAGACCCATCTTGGCGCAGCCCACCATCAGGCTGTTGCCCATGTTGTAGCGGGCATCGCCGAAGTAAACGAAGTGGATGCCCTTCAAGTGGCCGAAATGCTCCTGAATGGTAAGGAAATCGGCTAAGATCTGGGTGGGATGGAACTCGTTGGTCAGGCCGTTCCACACCGGAACACCGGCGTAGTGCGCCAGATCTTCCACGATCTGCTGGCCGTAGCCACGGTACTCGATGCCGTCAAACATCCGTCCCAGCACCCGGGCGGTATCGGCGATGGATTCCTTTTTGCCGATCTGACTGCCGGAGGGGTCCAGATAGGTCACTTCCATGCCCAGATCGTGGGCGGCCACCTCAAAGCTGCAGCGGGTGCGGGTGGAGGTCTTTTCAAAGATCAGGGCGATGTTCTTGCCCCGCAGCTGGTCGTGCCGGATACCGGCCTTCTTTTTGGCCTTCAGGTCAGCAGCCAGCTCCAGCAGCTGACCGATCTCGGCAGGGGTGTAGTCCAATAGCTTCAAAAAGCTGCGATTTTTCAGTTCCATTGTATATTTCCCTCTCTATGCAAGCACTCTTGAATATTTATTCAAGCTATGATCCTATTATAGTACGTTGCATCAGGAAGGTCAAGAGGGAGCTTACAGTTCCAGCTCTGCCCGGCGTCCGGTGGGCTTATAGGGGGTCAGCCGGACACCGGCGTGCTCGAACATGAACCGCGCCGCAATGCTGGAATCGCTGTCGTGATACTTGTCGCCGTAGTACACCACCTCGGCAATGCCGGACTGGATGATGGCCTTGGTGCACTCGTTGCAGGGGAACAGGGTCACATACACCCGGGCACCCTTCAGGTTGTTGTGGGCGCTGTTGAGGATGGCGTTCAGCTCGGCATGGCAGACGTACATATACTTGGTGTTCAGCGGGTCGCCCTCCCGCTCCCACGGCATGGCGTCGTCGTCGCAGCCGATGGGCATACCGTTGTAGCCCAGAGAGAGGATCTTGTTTTCCGGGCTGACGATGCAGGCCCCCACCTGACTGCTGGGGTCTTTGGAGCGCATCGCCGTGAGCAGGGCAATGCCCATGAAGTATTCGTCCCAGTTGATATAATCCGTGCGTTTCATCGTGCAGTGCTCCTTCGTTTGCGTGAAAGTTGGTCTCGACGCCCCTATTATAGCGTGCCGCAGGGACTTTTACAATAAAACCCTCTTCCTCAAGGCAAAATGCACAAAACGAGGCCGGGAAGTTTGGCAGGGCGAAAGCCGGAAATTTCAAACGAAATATTTAAAAATCGTTTGAAGTGTGGTATTATCTTTGTAAAATATGCCACAAAAGCGGAGAGAATGCTCCGTGCGGCGGAAATGAGGGAAAAACCGATATGAAATACGCAAGCAACAACATCCGCAATATTCTGATTGCCGGCCATGCCGGCAGCGGCAAGACCACGCTGACCGAAGCATTGGTCTATTTTTCGGGCGCTGCCGAGCGTATGGGCCGGGTTGAGGACGGCACCACGATTTCGGACTTTGATCCCGAGGAAGCAAAGCGCAAGGCCAGCCTGTCGGCTTCCGTTGTGCCGGTGGAGTACGAGGGCATCAAGTACAACCTGATCGATGCACCGGGTCTGTTCGACTTTGAAGCAGGCGAGTACGAGGGCATCCGCGCCGCCGAGAGCGTGCTGGTGTGCGTGTCCGGCCGCAGCGGCGTTACCGTGGGCGCGGAAAAGGCGTTCCAGCTGGCACGCAAAAATGGCAAGGCCACCATGGTGTTCGTCTCCAAGTGCGATCTGGAAAACGCCAACTACTTCAAGATCCTTGAGGACATGAAGATCCGCTTCGGCTCCACCGTCTGCCCCTGTGTCGTGCCCGCAAAGCTGGATGACGGCACCCCTGTGTACATCAACCTGTTCAGCCAGAAGGCCTTTAAGTACGAGAGCGGCAAGCAGATCCAGGTAGATCTGCCGGACATCGGCCACCGCTTCCAGGGCCTGATCGAGGCCATGAGCGAAGCCATTGCAGAAACCGACGATGAGCTGATGGAAAAGTTCTTCGGCGGCGAGCCCTTTACCACCGAGGAGATCGTGGAGGGTATGCGCAAGGGCGTTAAGGACGGCCTGATCACTCCTGTGTTCTGCGGCAGCGCCGTAAATCTGCAGGCACTGGATATGCTGCTGTTCAATATGCACAAGCTGCTGCCCAGCCCGGAGCACGAAGCCAGCACGCTGGCCGAGGACGCCAACGGCGAGCCGGTGGAGCTGCACTGCACCGAGGACGAACCCACTGCCGCCTACGTCTTTAAGACCGTGGCTGACCCGTTCGTGGGCAAGCTGAGCTATCTGCGCGTTATCAGCGGCAAGGTGACCGCTGGCGAGCCGCTGACCAATGCCCGCACCGGCGAGGTGGAAAAGATCACCAAACCCCTGACCGTCCTTGGCAAGAAGCAGATGGAAAACGACGGCATCGGTGCCGGTGATATCGGCGCTGTGGCAAAGCTGGTGAGCGCAAAGACCGGCGATACCCTGTGCGATGCAGACCGCGTGGTCAAGCTGCCTGCACCCGTGTTCCCCAAGCCCAGCCTGTTCATGGCTGTTACCGTTGCCAAGAAGGGCGATGAGGGCAAGATCTCCAGCGCACTGGCACGCCTGATGGAAGAAGACCCCACCCTGTGCTACATCAACAACGCCGAGACCCATCAGCAGGTCATCGGCGGTCTGGGCGAGCAGCATCTGGACGTGGTCAAGGCCAAGCTGAAGAACAAGTTCGGCGTGGAGATCGGTCTGGAAGCTCCCCGCATCGCCTACCGCGAGTCCATCCGCAAGGCCTGCCAGAAGCAGGGACGCCATAAGAAGCAGACCGGCGGCCACGGCCAGTTCGGTGACGTTATCATCAACTTCGAGCCCTGCGACAGCGAGCAGGTGGTGTTTGAGGAGAAGGTGTTCGGCGGCAGCGTGCCCAAGAACTTCTTCCCCGCTGTGGAAAAGGGCGTGCGTCTGGCTGCCGAAAAGGGCGTGCTGGCAGGCTACCCTGTGGTCGGCCTGAAAGCTACCCTGCTGGACGGCAGCTACCACCCGGTAGACAGCTCTGAAATGGCCTTTATCATGGCTGCAAAGCTGGCATATAAGGCTGCTATGCCGGAGGCTGGCCCCGTGATTCTGGAGCCCATCCACACCCTGAAGGCTCATGTGCCGGGCGACAACACCGGCGACATCATGGGCGATGTGACCAAGCGCCGCGGCCGCGTGCTGGGCATGGAGCCGGACGAGGACGGCTTGCAGACCATCATCGCCGAGGTGCCGCTGGCAGAGCTTGCAAACTTTACCACCTTTATCCGGCAGACCACGCAGGGCCGCGGCTGGTTCACTACCGAGTTTGCCCGCTACGAGATCCTGCCCGAGATGCTGGTGCCTGCCGTTGTGGAGCAGGCCAAGAAGCTGGGCAATCTGGACGAAGCTGCAGACGACTGAGCCCTGAACCCCTGATTTGACATTTCCCTGAGCCCCCGCCGACACTTTTTCCCTCTGTCGGCGGGGGCTTTTTTGCGTTTGTGACGTGTTTTTTGACAGAACTGCCAAAAAACCAGACCGGAATTCGTCATCTGCACTTTTTTACCAGATTTTTCAAGAAATAGTTTACACTATGGCAGAAATGGTGGTATTATATAAAATAGTGTAGTATGGGGTAAAATGCGCCTGTATACGCTGGGAGGGTATGGGATGAAGAATAAGATCTCGCGCCGCAGTTTTCTGGCGGCGGCTGCGGTCTCGGCAGCGGCACTGGCAGTGTCCGGCTGCGATGCAAAAAAGAGCAAAAAAGAAGTGACCGACATCACGGTGTGGAACTACTACAACGGCGACCAGCTGGAAAGCTTCAACCGCCTTGTAAGCACCTTCAACGAGACCATCGGCAAGGAAAAGGGCATCCGGGTGACAGGTTCCAGTCAGGGCACGGTGAACGATCTGGAAGCCAACGTGATGGACGCTGCCGAGGGCAAGGTGGGCTCTGCGGAGATGCCCACCATTTTTGCCGCCTACGCGGATACCGCTTATAAACTGGATCAGATGGGCATGGTGGTGGACCTGAAGGACTACCTGACCGAGGATGAACAGGCCGCCTTTGTGCCCGGCTATATCACCGAGGGCGATTTTGACGGCAGCGGCAGCATAAAAATTTTTCCGGTGGCAAAATCCACCGAGCTGATGTTCTTTAACGATACCGACTGGCAGCGGTTCGCAAAGGAAACATTTGTGCGTTACGGTGCCCTTTCCACCATGGAGGGTGTGACGGCGGTAGCCGAGCAGTACTACAACTGGTCCGGCGGCAGGGCACTGTTTGGCAGGGATGCCATGGCAAACTATATGATTGTGGGCGCAAAGCAGCTGGGCTGCGAAATTTTTGAAGTGCACAATGGCAAAATGACCCTGCACTTCGACCATGATGTGGTGCGCAAACTGTGGGATAACTACTATGTGCCCTTCGTCAAGGGGTATTTTGCTGCGAATGGCCGCTTCCGCAGCGATGACGTGAAAACCGGCGCACTGCTGGGCTGTGTAGGCTCCTGTGCCAGTGCCACCTTCTTTCCGAAGCAGGTGATGCCCGGGGATAACCAAGTCCACGATATCGAGATGAAGGTGCTGCCTGCGCCCCGGTTTGCCGGGAGCGAAAAGGTGGCGGTGCAGCAGGGTGCCGGCATGGTGGTCACCACCGGCACCGAGGCCGAGATCAACGGCGCAGTCACCTTTTTAAAGTGGTTCACCGAGCCGCAGAATAATATTGAATTCTCGGTGGAGTCGGGCTATCTGCCGGTGACCACCGCCGCCAACGACATGGACGCCATCCGCGCAAGCGGGCTGGAGCTGACCGACAATATGGAGCAGACCCTTTCCGGTGCGGTAAAAACGGTGCGCGAAAACGAGCTGTACACCCCTACGGCCTTTGCAGGCGGCAATGCAGTCCGCAAGATACTGGAATACAGCATGGGCGATCAGGTCAGTGCCGACCGGGACACGGTGCTGGAACGCATCGCCGCAGGCCAGAGCGCGGAAGCAGCCATGGCAGAGTTTTTGACCGACGACTATTTTGAGGCGTATCAGGCTACCCTTGCACAGTTACAGCAGTACGAGGGCTGACCGCCCGGAAAAAGACGGAAAGGAGGCAGGGCGATGTTTGACGCATGGAAAGAGCGCCAGCGGCAGCGCTTGAAAAACAGACCGGAAAGAACCGTGTTCTACAATATTTTTGCTACCATGATGCTGGTGCTGGCGGTGGAGCTGCTGATGGCGGTCGCCAGCATCCTTGCCGTCAACGTGACCGGACAGCTGGACGAAAACGCCAAGGATCTGCTTACCATGCGGGTGCGCAACCGCGCCAGCTATGTGCAGGAGATCCTGCGGAACGCGGAGGATCTGGAGCAGCTGAGCGAGCAAATCACCGCCACCACCCAGCAGCTGCTGAAAAGCGGCGATATCTCGCTGGATACGCTGGATAACAGCAGCGAACAGAGCGATGCCCTGCTGGTAGCGCTTGCCCCGCAGCTTCTGGACACCCTGCGCACAAAGCAGGTGACCGGCATCTTTATCATGCTGAACACCCACGATCTGGACACCTGCGAGGTGGGCAAAAAAATGCCCGGCATCTACCTGCGGGATCTGGACTCGGACGCCCGCCCTTCGGAGCGCAACAACGACCTTTTGCTGGAACGCGCCAGCGCCACAGTGGTAAAAGAGCTGGGCATCGGCACGGATAAGGGCTGGCAGCCCGCTTTCCCTTATCAGGCCAATACCAAGGGCGGCATCCTGCGCTCGGTCTTTCAGGCTGCGTATAAGAGCGGTGCCAGCCTTTCGGCAGAAAACTATGGCCGCTGGACCACCGACTCCTACTGTCTGGCAGGGGACGACCGGAACGCCATTGCCTACTCGCTGCCACTGATCTTACCGGACGGCACGGTATACGGCGTGGTGGGCGTGGAACTGCTCACTGACTATCTGCAAACAAAGCTGCCTTTCACCGAGCTGGACGAGGACAAGGCAGGCACCTATTTTATCGTGACCACTACCGATGATGCGCTGACGGACGACGTGCTCTCCCTGCGCAAGACCGTGACCTCCGGCGAGGATCTGGTAACGGCGGATGCACCGCTGGGCGTTTTGAACTGCCGCAGCGACGGCAACGGCGGCAACTGGGCGGAGCTGAACGGCAAGCGCTATTATATGATGTTGGAGCCGCTGCAATTGTACAACCGCAATGCGCCTTTTGCCGCTGAAAAGTGGTTCCTAGCAGGTACCATGGAGCAGTCGGTGCTGCTGGCTTTTTCCAACCGGGTGCGCGAGGTGCTGCTGGCTACCTTACTGTTCACGCTGGTGCTGAGCGTTTTGGGTAGCCTGCTGGTCTCGGCACGGCTGGCCAGCCCCATCAACCATTTGTACCGCGAGGTGATAGACGCGCAGGAGAAAAAGACCTTTCCGCACCTGTCACGCACGGCCATCCGGGAGGTGGACCGCTTTGCCGAGACCATTACCGAGCTGAACAAGGAGCTGGTGACCAACTCCACCAAGTTTTTGCGCATCATGGATATGGCCAGTGTGGAGATCGGCGGCTACGAGCTGCGCACCGACACCGGCAGCGTGTTTGTGACCGATAATTTCTTCCCGCTGCTGGGCAAGCCCGAGATCCAGGGCGAGCCGCTGAGCGTGCGCCGCTTTGAGGAGGTGCTCAAGGGCATCCGGGAAAAGAATCCCTGTGACCACACCGCCGAGGGCGACGAGCTGCTGACCATTCAGCAGCCGGACGGCGTGCGGTACATCATGCTGCGCAGCACCATCGAGGGACACGCCAAGATCGGCCTTGCCGAGGACGTGACCGCCGCTGTGCTGGAGCGGAAGCGCATCGAGCACGAGCGCGATCACGATATCTTGACCGGGCTGTACAACCGGCAGGCCTTCAACCGGGTGTGCACCGAGCTGTTCGCCGCGCCGGAGCGCATGGGCGTGGCGGCGCTGATGATGATGGATCTGGATAACCTCAAGCACATTAACGATACCTACGGCCACGACTGGGGCGACCAGTACATCCGCCGCACCGGTCAGTGCCTGCGGGACAATACCCCCGCCGGGACTGTCTGCGCCCGCCTTTCCGGCGACGAGTTCCTTGTGCTGTTCCACGGCTACCGCAGCCGGGACGCCGTGCGGGAAAAGATCGACCGCCTGACCAATGCCATGCAGCAGAGCGTGGCGCTGCTGCCCAGCGGCAACGCCTTGCACATCAGCCTTTCCGGCGGCATCGCGTGGTACCCGGACGATGGGCAGGACTGGGAGACCTTGAAAAAATACGCCGACTTTGCCATGTATCAGGTCAAGCACGCGGATAAGGGCCGGGTGGAGGAGTTCGACATCGGGGTGTACAACCGCGAAGCCTACGCCGAGCGCACCCGCCGGGAGTTCCGGCAGCTGCTCAGCAATGCGCAGGTGTTCTACTGCTTCCAGCCCATCTTCTCGGCGCGCAGCGGCAGGGTGGTCGCCTACGAGGCGCTGATGCGCTCCGACCTGCCCACCCTGCGCTCCCCGGCCACCATCATGAAGCTGGCGCGGGAGCAGGGGGCACTGTACGAGATCGAGCGCATCACCTTTACCAAGGCGCTGGAGACCTTCGACAGCCTGTGCCGGGCGGGCAGCGTGTCCGAGGAGGCCATGCTCTTTGTCAACTCCATCGCCAACACCTGCCTGTCGCATGAGGACGGCAAATATATCAACAGCCGGTGGCACGAGCTGTGCCACCGCATGGTCGTCGAGATCACCGAAGAGGAAGCCATCGACTACGAAGCACTGGAGAGAAAGCGCAATGCACCGGGCTTTTCCGGGATGTTTGCACTGGACGATTACGGCAGCGGCTATTCCAACGAGAATACGCTATTGCAGCTTGCACCCCGGTTCATCAAGGTGGATATCGCCATCATCCGGGGCATCGATACCTCGCCGGACAAGCAGCAGATCCTGCGCAATGTGGTGGCCTACGCCCACCCCCGCAGCATGAAGATCGTTGCCGAGGGTGTGGAGACCGCCGCCGAGCTGCGCACGGTCATCGAGCTGGGCACAGACCTTTTGCAGGGCTATTTTCTGGCACGCCCGGCCATTGTGCCGGGGGATATCGCGCCGGAGGCAGTTGCGATCATCCGGGAATTGCAGCGCCAGAAAAAAGACTAAGAGTACAAACCCTCCCGGGCGCTGCGGCGCTGGGAGGGTTTTTGCAACGGAGGTAAAAAGATATGGTTCAGGTGGATCTCATCACCGGCTTTTTGGGCGCAGGCAAGACCACCTTTCTGCGCCGGTATGTGCGGTATCTGGTGCAGCAGGGGCATAAGGTGTGTATTCTGGAAAACGATTTTGGCGCGGTAAATGTAGACGCCATGCTGGTGCAGGAGGTGCTGGGCCCCGGCTGCGATGTGGAGACCATCAGCGGCGGCTGCGACTGCGACACCCACCAGCGCCGGATGCGCACCAAGCTCATCGCCATGGCCATGCGCGGCTTTGACCGTGTGGTGGTGGAGCCCAGCGGCATCTTTGACGTGGACGAGTTTTTCGATATCCTGCGGGACGACCCGCTGGACCGGTGGTATCAGCTGGGCAGCGTCATTGCCATTGTGGACGCCCTGTTGCCGGAAACGCTTTCGCCGCAGGCAGAGTATCTGCTGGCGTCCGAGACCATGAATGCGGGCCGTGTGCTGCTGAGCCGCGCTCAGCTGGCAGGGCCCGCCCCGTGCGCCCCGCTGTGCGGCCATGGCGAACTTGGAGCGGGCACTGGAAACCGCAAAGTCCTCCCGCCGCTTTGCGCCGGGGGAGATCCTTGCCAAGGACTGGGCTGCCCTGACCGATGCCGACCTTGCTGCCCTTGCCGCCTGCGGCTACCGGCAGGCCAGCTGCGAAAAGCTGCATTTTGACCAGCACGCGGCCTTTACCTCCCTTTGCTTTCTGGAACTGCACCTCACCCCGCAGCAGCTGCAAGCCGCCGCACAGCGGCTGTTCGCAGCGCCGGAGTGCGGGCAGGTGCTGCGGGTCAAGGGCTTTGCACCCGCCCCGGCGGGCGGCTGGCTGGAGCTGAACGCCACCGCTGCCGGCTGCACCCTTGCGCCCATCCCGCAGGGGCAGGAGGTAGTCATCGTCATCGGCGAGGGGCTGGACAAAGCCGCCATTGAAGCAAAACTGAAGGGGTGAAAGGCAGTTTTCCCCCATAACAAAACGCATTGTGGAAAAACAGGAGGGAGCATCATGCAGGAAGTACGCGCAGCCGTTATTGGCACCGGGGTCATGGGGCGCAAGTATGCCCAGATGATCGCAGAGGGAAAGGCGGGCGCATTGCGCCTGACCGCCGTGGTCTGCCGCAGCGCCGGGGCGCAGCAGTGGGCAAAAGATACCCTGCCGGATACGGTGCGGGTGTGCCCCAGCGCCGACCAACTGTACGATTATGCAGAAGAGTTTGACGCCGTGCTGGTGGTCACCCCGCACAAGACCCACCCGGCGCTGGTGATGCAGGCTTTTGCTCACGGCAAGCACGTTCTGTGCGACAAGCCCAGTGCAAACGCGCTGGCACCGGCGCTGGAAATGAACCGCGCCGCCGAAAAAAGCGGCCTTGTTTTTGCCATGATGTTCCATCAGCGCCGCTACAAAAAGTATATGCGGCTTAAAAAATTACTGGATGATGGTGCTCTGGGCGAGATCAAGCGGGTGCAGCTGGAAAACAGCCGCTACTTCCGCACATGGATGTACCACCGCTCCGGCAGCTGGCGTTCCAGCTGGGCAGGGGAGGGCGGCGGCGCGCTGCTCAATCAGGGACAGCATATTCTGGACATCTGGCAGTGGCTGTTTGGGATGCCAAACAGTATTTATGCTGTGATACCATACGGTAAGTATAACGATTTCATGGTGGATGACGAGGCCACCCTGCTGATGGAGTACCCGCAGCAGCGCACCGCCACCTTTATCCTTTCCACCGGCGAAGGCAGCTACACCGAGCGATTGGAGATCGTGGGCACCAAGGGCACCGCCCTGCTGGAAGAGGACACCCTCACCCTGCGCACCTATGCGCCGGACACTGAGACCTACCGCCGTACCGCAAGCTGCACCGAGCGCCAGCAGCTTACCGAGACCACCACCACCGAGCAGTTTGCACCGCAGGCAGAGCCTTACCCGGAAATGCTGGCAAACTTTGCGGATGCCATCCTGCACGGCACGCCCCTGACCGCCCCCGGCGTGGAGGGCGTGCGGGCGCTGGAACTGACCGATGCCGCCTACCTGTCCGCGTGGTTGGGCGAAAAGATCACTCTGCCGCTGGACGCAGAACGGTTTGAACAGGAGCTGCAAAAACATATTCAGGAGGAACAGGCAAATGGCTAAGCTGCGGTTTATCGTAGTAGGCTCCGGCTGGCGGTCGCTGTTTTACTGGCGCATCGCGCAGGCGCTGCCGGAGCGGTTCGAGCTGTGCGCCATGCTTTGCCGCACCGAGGAAAAGGCCGAAAAAATGCACCGGGAGTACGGCGTGCCGGTAAGCACCTCGGCGGAGCAGTGCGCTGCCCTGCACCCGGACCTTGTGGTGGTGGCAGTGAATAAAGCGTCCATCGCCGCCGTCAGCACCGAATGGCTTGCCCGGGGCTTTGCCGTGCTGAGCGAGACCCCGGCGGCGCTGGAGGAGGACGCATTGCGCGCCCTCTGGCAGCTGCACCGGCAGGGCGCAAAGCTGCAGGTGGCAGAGCAGTACTGGCTGTACCCCACGCTGGCAAAACGGCTGGCAGCAGTGCGCAGCGGCGCGCTGGGCACGCCGCAGTTTACCCGGCTGTCGGTGGCGCACGGCTACCACGCGGTCAGTCTGGCGCGGCTGTTCCTGAATGCCGGGCAGCAGCCGGTGCGGGTGACCGGCCGCAGCTGGACGGAGAAAATCATCGAAACGGATTCCCGCTGGGGTGCGGTGCATAACGGCGCATTGGTGGAAAAGACCCTGCAGCAGCACACGCTGGAATTTGCAGGCGGCGGCACGGCGTTTCTGGATTTTAACGGCGTGCAGTACCACTCTTACCTGCGCAGCACCCACACCAGTGTGCAGGGAGAGCGGGGCGAAGTGTTCGATGATACCCTGCGCTGTCTGGATGCCGTCGGAGAGCCGGTGTGCCGTCTGCTGACCCCGCTGCCCGACCCGCTGGCAGCTGCCGCCGCACAGGCAGGGCTTAACGAGGACGAGACTGCCATCGCCTGTTTTCTGGACAGGATGCAGGGCTATCTTGCCGGCGGGGCGGAGGTGTACCCGCTGGCAGATGCCTTGCAGGACGCCTACCTTGCCCTGCTGATGGAGCGCGCCCTTGCCGCCGGACAGCCGCTGGAAAGCACCCCGCAGCCGTGGAATACGGTAGAAGAATAACGAAAAAACGGCTGCTGCACGGGAGAGTGCAGCAGCCGTTTTATCTTATGAAAGCTTAAACCTTGAACAGCGGAGTGCCGGGTACAACATCGCCCTCGGCCAGCATCTTCACATCGTCCGCGCCATCGGTCACGATGATGGCGGTTGCGGTGGGATGGCCGGCTGCGCGGATGGCATCCAGATCGACCTTCAGCAGCGGAGTGCCGGCGGTGACCTTCTGGCCCTCCTTGACCAGTACAGTAAAGCCCTGACCCTTCATGTCCACGGTATCCATGCCGACATGGATCAGCAGCTCGGTGCCCTCGCTGCTGGTCATGCCCACAGCGTGCAGGGTGGTGGCGATCTGGGTCACAGTGCCGTCAAAGGGAGCGTACACGGTATCACCGGTGGGCTCAATGCCGCAGCCGGGGCCCAGAATGCCCTGTGCAAAAGTCTCGTCAGGGATGTCGGCCTGTGCCAGCACCTTGCCCTGCAGCGGCGTCAGGATCGTCTTGCTCTGGTTGGTGAATTTGCTGGTGTTTTCGTCCTTGGCCTTGCCGCCGAACAGTTTGTCAAAAAAGCCCATGGTGAATGTCCTTCCTTCTTAATCAATGTTCAAAAGCGACAAGGGAACTATCGGATCTCAACCTGCCGCTCCCGAAAACGATACCTATATATAAAAGATACCATATCATCCTGCAAAAAGCAAGAAGCAACCTTACATAAAGCAGTGCGTTACATCAGCGCAAGCAGCGCTTCCACCTCGTCCATGCGGGTGGCCCAGCTAGTGGCGATGCGCACCACGGTATGGGTGTCATCGAACTTCTCCCAGAAACCGAACTTTGCCTTGCCCTTCAGTGCAGCCAGCTGGGCATTTTCCAGCACAAGGAAGATCTGGTTGGTGGGGGAATCCATAAAGAAGCGGTAGCCCTTTTCCGCAAAGCCGGCCTTCAGGCGGTTGGCCGTGGCAATGGCATTTTTGCTGATGGAAAAGTACAGATCATCGGTGAACAGCACATCGAACTGGATGCCCAGCAGCCGGCCCTTTGCCAGCAGTGCGCCCTGCTGCTTGACCATGGTCATAAAGTGTGCCGGTGCACCGTGGGGGAACACCACAGCTTCGCCGCACAGCGCACCCACCTTGGTGCCGCCGATGTAGAACACATCGGTCAGCCGGGCAAGGTCGGCCAGCGTTACGTCCGTACCCTCGGCAGCCAGACCGTAGCCCAGCCGTGCACCGTCTAAGAACAGCGGCAGCTTGTACTCCTGACAGACAGCGTGCAGGGCTTCCAGCTCTGCCTTGGTGTAAAGGGTGCCGTACTCGGTGGGGTGGGAAATGTACACCATGCCGGGGAACACCATGTGGTCGTGATTGTCGTCGGCGTAGAAGGTAGCCACCAGTTCCCGCAGCTCGGCGGCGTCCAGCTTGCCGTTGTGCTGCGGCAGGGTGATCACCTTGTGGCCGGTGTACTCGATGGCACCGGCTTCATTGCCGGCTACAAGGGCCGGGGGTTTTGCCAT
>OBZC01000635.1_pt1 | contig 36472 bp, 28 predicted proteins | sample 1538231 | NCBI WGS metagenome assembly OBZC01 (sample SAMEA2580225, study PRJEB22360) | human gut metagenome | biome: human gut; feature: human-associated habitat; material: faeces | place: Denmark | collected 2008/2010 | reverse complement strand
ATGAAAAAAAGAAGGATTACATAGCAAGAAAACTTAGGTTTTACTTGCTATGTAATTTTTTTATACTACTTTTGACGCATGTGTCAAACAATAATGACAAACAATGGTGACAAAACAAAAAATAACATTTTATTATGGAAGCGAAAGATATGAATGAGATGGAGCCTCGCATCATAGAAGCGGCGAAGCGAGTGTTTGTCCGAAAGGGGTACGAGGCGGCTACCATGAGTGACGTGGCGGCAGTATTGGCAGGACGGCCTTACATTATTATTATAGGACGAAAGAGATTCTGTTCGACGCTATTTTCGGGCAATTGCTTTCTTCATTGTTGCCGAACATCGATCGGGTTTTGGATGAGAAGAGTACGATGCTGGAGAAAATGCCGGTGATCGTTGATCTGTATATGGGAATTGTTCGTGCAAACCCGATGTTCCCGAATTTTGTGGTGGGCGAGTTAAACAGAGATCCAGAACGTTTATTCCAGACCGTGCTGAAAGATCCGAAAAAAATACAGCCCATCTTGCGTCTTCGTCGTCAGATAGAGGAGGAGATGGACAAGGGGCTTCTACGGAAGATGCCGGTCATAGATTTGGTTTCGACCTTGGTGAGCCTAGTGGTCTTCCCGTTGTTGATCCGCAAGCCATTAGCGGCGGATAACGATATGGGGCAGTTTGAGGAATATATGGATAGGCGCAGGGATTTGATCGTCGAGGTAATAACCCAGCTGATGGTCCCGGATGCCAGATGATGGATTTGTTCAATTTAATAAACATATCATAGAGTATATGAGAGGTGTATATGTATTATTGTTAATTAGCCTGTTGGGTTATGCCGGAAGGGTTAGCGGACAGGAATCGGTCACGATCACCCAATGTTACGAGTGGGCGAGGGCGAATTATCCGCAGATTCATCAAATGGGTTTGATCGATCAGACGGAGCGTTATAGCTTGAGTAATGTGGGCAAGGCTTGGCTTCCCCAGCTTTCGGTAAGCGGTAAGGCAAGCTATCAGAGCGACGTGACGAAGTTGCCTTTGGATGGCGATAAGATCTCCTCGCTTCTTCCCGGCTTTGAGATCCCTAGCTTGAGCAAGGATCAGTATCAAGTCGTGGCGCAGGTGGACCAGACGATTTGGGACGGCGGTAGCACCCGTTCGGCCCGTGCCTTGACTCGTGCCGAGGCGATCGCCAACCGGGAGCAATTGGAAAGTGAGTTGTATGCGCTGAACGACCGGGTGAATCAAATCTACTTCGGTTGCCTGCTGCAAGACGAGTTGATACGTCAGAACGCTTTGCTTCAAAAGGAGTTGCAGGTCAATATCGAGCGTATCAAGGCGATGATGGACAATGGCGTGGCGAATCAATCGGATCTGGAAAGTATGGAAGTGGAACTGCTGAATGCCCGCCAAAATGAGATTGAGCTAAGGGCGTCTCGCACGGCATATCGGCAGATGTTGGCGACCTTTATCAATAAACCGTTGACGGATCAAGTCGTCTTGAAGACTCCGGAGTCACCCGAGCGTTCATTGTCCACGCAAATCAACCGTCCGGAATTACGGGCCTTGGATGCTAAGAGCGAATGGATCGAGACGCAAAACAAGCAGGTAACGGCGGGCTTGATGCCTCGTATCGGAGCTTTCGTACAAGGTGGTTACGGACGGCCGGGCTTGAACATGCTGGAGGATAGTTTCGAGCCTTATTATGTGGCCGGTGTCCGTCTTTCTTGGAATCTGGGGAAGTTGTACACGCTGAAGAACGACCGGAGGAAGATCGAGGTAAGCCGTCGCCAGATTGATGTGCAACGGGAGACCTTCTTATTCAATCCCCGCCTGCAACTTTTGCAGCAAAACACGGAGATAAAGAAAATGACGGACCTGATGCGTGCCGATGACGATATCATCCGTCTGAGAACAAGCATCAAGCAGGCGGCGGAGGTGAAGCTGGAGAATGGCGTGATTTCCGTCACGGACCTAATCCGGGAGATCAACGCCGAGGACATGGCCCGGCAAACCGCCGCGGCGCACCGTGTACAGCGCTTGATGACCATTTATAATTATATGTATACAACGAATTAAATAGAGTATGACAAATACAATTGATTTATGAGACATTTGATTTTTATCAGCTTATGCAGCCTTCTATGGACGGCTTGCGGTAATACAGACAATGATTTTGACGCTTCCGGTACCTTTGAGGCAACCGAGATCTTGGTATCTTCGGAAGCCAACGGTAAGATCATGGAACTGAATATCGAGGAGGGCGATCGCTTGGATGCCGGCGCCATCGTGGGTTACGTGGATAGTACCCAGCTTTTTCTGCGGAAGATGCAACTCTCTGCCAGCCTTCGCTCGGTAGATATTCGCAAGCCGGATATCCGCAAGCAGATCGCCGTTCTGGAACAACAAATCGCCACGGCTAAGACCGAGCAACAGCGACAAGAGAATTTGGTGCGTGCGAAAGCGGGTAACCAAAAGCAACAGGACGATATCGTGAATAACATCAAATATCTCCAGAAACAACTGGATGCCCAATACTCCTCTTTAAGCAAGACGACGGGAGGTGCCGACGCCGAGGCGGAAGGCCTGCAATACCAGATCATGCAATTGGATGATCAACTGATGAAAAGCCGTATCCTCAATCCCCAGACCGGTACGGTATTGGTGAAATACGCCGAGCCGGGGGAGGTGACGGCGGCAGGCAAACCGCTTTACAAGATCGCCGATACGGACTTGCTTTATCTCCGCGCCTATGTGACGGCGGATCAGTTATCCCACCTGAAACTAGGGCAATCTCTCAAGGTCTTCGCCGACTATGGGAATGATCGCCGGGAATACCCCGGTACGATCACGTGGATCTCCGATAAATCCGAGTTTACCCCGAAAGGTATCCAGACGAAGGACGAACGGGCTAATTTGGTATATGCCATCAAGATCGCCGTCCGCAACGATGGTTATCTGAAGATCGGGCAATATGGGGAGATTAAATATGAATAATGAGATTCATATAAATCATATCACCAAGCGTTATGGCGATGTCGAGGCCCTGCGGGATCTGTCGCTGGAGATCGGCTCCGGTGAGTTGTTCGGGTTGATCGGTCCGGATGGGGCGGGAAATACCACCCTGTTTCGTTTCCTGACCACGTTGTTGCTGGCCGATAGCGGTACCGCCTCTGTCTGCGGCTTGGACGTGGTGAAAGACTTGAAGGAGATCCGCCGGCGGGTAGGGTATATGCCCGGCCGCTTCTCGCTCTACCAAGACCTGACAGTAGAGGAAAACTTGAACTTCTTCGCTACGGTCTTCAATACGACGATCGAGGAGAACTACGATCTGGTACGGGATATCTATAGGCAGATAGAGCCGTTCAAGCATCGGCGGGCGGGGAAGCTGTCCGGTGGCATGAAGCAGAAGCTGGCTTTGAGTTGCGCCTTGATCCATCGTCCGGATGTCTTGTTCTTGGATGAGCCTACGACGGGGGTCGATCCTGTCTCCCGCTCTGAGTTCTGGGATATGCTGGATCGTCTGAAACGGCAAGGCATTACGATACTTGTCTCTACGCCTTATATGGATGAGGCCTCCCGTTGCGACCGTATCGCTTTGGTGCGTTCCGGGGAATGCCTGTCTATCGATACGCCGGTAGGTATCCGTACCTCATTCGATAGGCGGCTATATGCGGTGCGATGTGCGTCAATGTATAAGTTGTTGGGAGACTTGCGGGAGTTCCCGGATACAAACTCGTGTTTCGCTTTTGGAGATGCTCATCATCTTACGTTGAGGAGGGATGGGGAGGATGTCATGAGGCGATTACAGGAATATCTGAAAGGCAAAGGTTACGCAGACGTAAGCATCGAACGCCTTGAGCCAAGCGTTGAGGATTGTTTCATGGCCTTGTAGGAGAGGGGAAATGCGGGGCCTCGCATTGGGTGCGAGGTCGAATCTTGGAGAAATGCGGCATTGTAATTATGAAATAAGGATAAAAAATGAAAGCGATAGAAGTAAAACAACTGACCAAACGTTTCGGCACCTTCACCGCCGTCGATCATATCAGTTTCGAGGTGGAGCCGGGCGAGATATTCGGCTTCCTCGGGGCAAACGGGGCAGGGAAGACTACCGCCATGCGTATGCTCTGCGGCCTGTCGGTCCCGACATCCGGCGAGGCCCGGGTAGCCGGTTTCGATGTCTACCGGGAGAGCGAGTCCATCAAACGGAATATCGGATACATGAGCCAGAAATTCTCCCTATACGGCGATCTAAAGGTATGGGAGAATATCCGTCTCTTCGGCGGTATCTACGGCTTGTCTAAACGGCAGCTGTCCCAGAAAACGGATGAGCTGCTGGATATCCTCGGGCTGGAAAAGGAGCGGAACACCTTGGTCGATTCCCTGCCCTTGGGGTGGAAGCAGAAGCTATCCTTCTCCGTGGCGATCATCCATGAGCCCAAGATCGTTTTCTTGGATGAGCCTACCGGAGGCGTCGATCCCGTCACCCGCCGCCAGTTCTGGGAGTTGATCTATGAAGCGGCTGCCCGGGGGATCACGATCTTCGTCACCACCCATTATATGGATGAGGCGGAGTATTGTAACCGTGTCTCCATCATGGTAGACGGAAAGATCGAAGCGTTAGACAGTCCCTCTGCCTTGAAACGGGATTTTAAGACAACGAATATGAACCAAGTCTTCCACGCCTTGGCTCGAAAAGCAACGAGAGGAGAATAAACGATGAAACAATTCATATCCTTTGTTAGAAAGGAGTTCTATCACATTTTCAGGGACGCACGCACGACAATGATCCTCTTGCTCATGCCCGTCATCCTGATCATCTTGTTCGGATATGCCATCACGACCGAGATCAAGCGTGTGCCGATCGCTATTTTCGACCAAAGCCGGGATGAGCTGACACTGAAGATGGCAGACCGCTTGAATACCAGCGAGTATTTCGAGCTGTATACGACCGTCGATAGCTATGAGGATGCCGGGGCCTTGTTTCGGCAAGGAAAGGTACACGTCATAGTTGTCTTTCCCCCTCAATACGCTTCCACGGCCGATGCCCAAGTACAAGTCTTGGCGGACGCTACCGATCCGAACGAGGCGACTCAGCTAATCGCTTATTGTTCGGCGATCATCGCGGAGCAGTTGAAAGGCGAGTCGGCGGTTGAGAGTAAAGCCGTGACCCCGGTTACCACTTTGCTCTACAACCCTCAAATGAAAGGCGCCTACAACTTCGTGCCCGGCGTAATGGGTTTGATCTTGATCCTTATATGTGCCATGATGACCTCGATCGGCATCGTGAAAGAGAAGGAGATGGGAACGATGGAAGTCCTGCTGGTCTCCCCGTTGAAACCCATCTACATCATTCTGGCCAAGGCGATCCCATACCTATTGCTGAGTATGGTGAATATCGCTACGATCTTGCTACTATCCTATTTCCTGCTGGACGTTCCGATAAAAGGCAGCCTGCTGTTGCTGGTTTCCGTGTCCATCCTGTACGCGATCGTATCCCTCTGCCTGGGCCTGCTGATCTCCACGGTAGCCGATACCCAGCAGGCGGCTATGTTGATCAGCGGTATCGCCTTGATGCTTCCGATCATGTTGTTGAGCGGCATGATGTTCCCGATAGAGAATATGCCGGATATCCTGCAATGGTTCTCCCATATCGTTCCGGCCAAATGGTATATCATCGCCGTGAAGGACGTGATGATCAAGGGGCTTCCCGCCGTGTCGATCTTGAAGGAGATCGGGATACTGTCGTTCATGGCGGTCGTGCTGGTATTCTTGAGTGTGAAACGTTTTAAAATACGATTATAAGCTATGTTACGATATTTGTTAGAGAAAGAGTTCAAGCAGATCCGTCGGGACCGGTTCATGCCGAAGATTATCTTCATTATCCCGATCATGCAGTTGATCATCTTGCCTTTCGCCGCTAATTTCGAGATGCGAAATATTAACCTTAGCATCGTGGACAACGATCATTCCGTCACCTCCATGCAATTGGTAGATAAGGTACTATCCTCCGGATATTTCCGCCTGACAGACCGGTCGGATCGTTACGACGAGGCGCTGACCTCGGTGGAGAGCAATGAGTCCGATATCATTCTGGAAATCCCCTCTGATTTCGAGCGGGACTTGGGGAAGGAGGGCAGGGCGGACGTGATGATCGCCGCTAACGCCGTGAACGGAACTAAGGGCGGCTTGGGTAGCTCCTACCTCTCCTCGATTATACAGGATTTCAATAGGGAGAAAGGTTTCGCCTCTATGGGATCAGGCAGGGGAGTGGCTTCGATTAACCTGTTCAATCCCCACTTGAGTTACAAGATCTATATGGTTCCCGGCATCATGGTATTCTTGCTGACGATTATCGGGGGATCGATCTCCGCCTTGAATATCGTGAGCGAGAAGGAGAAAGGGACGATCGAGCAGATAAACGTCTCGCCCGTACCCAAGTCCCTGTTCCTGCTGTCGAAACTGATCCCTTTCTGGGTGATAGGCTTTGTCCTGCTGACGGTGGCGATCCTCATCGCTTGGCTGATCTACGGCTTGGTGCCGGAGGGGAGTTTCGGGGTGATCTATTTGTTCGCCGCCGTATATTTGATCGCTTTTACGGGATTTGGCTTGGCGATCTCATCCTTTTCGTCCACACAGCAACAAGCGATGCTTACGGCGTTTTTCTTCTTGATCATTTTCGCCTTGCTAAGCGGATTGTTCACGCCGATCAGCAGTATGCCGGAATGGGCGCAGAAGATCACGCTGGCGAACCCGGTGCGTTATTTCGTGGAGGTGATGCGTATGGTCTATTTAAAGGGGAGCGGCTTTGCCGATTTACGGGGACATTTTGTGATTGTCTGTCTATTTGCTGTTTTTTTTAATCTGTTAGCGGTAATTAGTTATCGTAAAAAGGGGTAGTTCGGAAATAAATGTTTTCTTTGTATCCCGTTTACGGATTATAAACTAATACAGCGAAAAAACATGTCATTTATCATTGTCGTACTTTGTTTGGCCTTATTGATTGTCTTGATATCCTACTTTAAGGTGGATGCTTTCATCGCGTTTCTGATCTCCTCTATCTTGGCGGGCATCGCTTTGGGCATTCCGTTGGAGAAGCTGCCGGACTCGGTGAATAACGGTATCGGGAGTATCTTGGGTGGGTTGACGTTGATTATCGTATTAGGCGCTATGCTAGGCAAGTTGGTGGCCGAGAGCGGAGCGGCACAGAAGATCGCTTCCGTGATGGTGTCGCTTTTTGGTACTAAGCATATACAATGGGGGCTGATGGTGACAGGCTTTGTCGTGGGTATTCCGTTATTTTATGGGATCGGATTTGTGTTGTTGGTGCCATTGATCTTCTCGATCGTGTATAAATACAAGCTTCCGGCGGTCTATATCGGGTTGCCGATGTTGGCGGCGTTGTCCGTGACGCATGGATTCCTGCCCCCGCATCCGTCTCCGGTAGCCTTGGTGGTACAGTTCAACGCGAATATCGGCCTTACGCTGATCTATGGCTTGTTCTTGGCGATTCCGGCTATCATTATCGCCGGGCCGGTGTTCGGCAGTCGGTTGAAACATATAAAATCCGGTCCGGTCACGTTGTTCGAGCAGAAAGAGGATAGCGGGAGATATAGCATGCCGGGCAAGGCGAATAGTTTTATCAGCGCTACGTTGCCTGTCTTTTTACTGATTATCGTGACGGTTATTCCTTATTGCTTTAAGGATATGGGCGAGATGGCGAGCGGGATAGTCTCTTTTATTGGTGCTCCTTCCATTGTAATGCTGATCGCCTTGTTGTTCGCTACATATACGCTGGGCATCCGGCAGGGACGTAGTATCAAGTCGGTTATGGCAGTCTATGGGGAGGCCGTGAAAGATATCTCTATGATCCTTTTGATCATCGCGGGTTCCGGTATCTTCAAGCAGATCATGGAGGATAGCGGGGTAAGCAATGAGCTGGCGACAAGTCTGGAGCAATTGCCCGTTCATCCGTTGATCTTGGGTTGGTTGATCTCTGCCGTGATCCGTTTGTGCGTGGGATCGGCTACGGTGGCGGCGTTGACGGCGGCGGGCGTGGTGATGCCTTTAGTTACGCAAACGGGTGCGAACCCGAACTTGATGGTTTTATCTTTAGGAGCGGGTAGCTTGATGTTCTCGCATGTCAACGATTCCGGCTTCTGGATGTTCAAGGAATATTTTAACCTAAGCATAAAGGATACGATCTGCTCATGGTCTATCATGGAGACGATCGTGTCGGTCGTAGGATTGATCGGGGTAATGATCTTAAATATGATTGTATAATAAAAGAATGATTGAGCAATGAGAAAGAGATGGCTGCTTAGTATCGTTATTATGCTTTTCCCTTTCGTCGCCTCGTTTGCGGCGGACCCGGAGGAAGGTACTTATCCAACGGTCGGGAGGCTTTTTCATATAGCACGAAGCGTGAATAAGAACTTGGTTTGTTACGATGTGAATCTGAGGGATGGTAAGCTGGATACACATGATCCCTTGAACGTTTATTGGGTCAATCGGGAAAAGCATCCGGGGGAAACCAATGGCTTGAGCTATATCCAACGGAAAATGGCTTATGGGTATAAACTGATCTCGGCGAGTGATAATGCTTGTGTATGCTCATTGACCGCTTATCCCTCCCGCCAGTTGACGATTACCAAACGTGATTCCCGCTATGTATGCTACATAACGATCAACAACCAACAGGCGATTCTCCAATCCCTCTACGTTAAAGCCAGCTCCAAGAATCCTTTAAGCGTCGAGTATGTAGAGCTACAAGGAATCTCTGTCGCCACGAATCAACCGGTAACGGAAAGAGTCAGGAAATAGATCAATATATTTTTTTACTAACATATAAATGAAAGAAATTATGAGCATGATTAACGCAGATGAGAATTTTGAGAAATTAGGGTTGACCTTACCTCCCGCACCGGCTCCGGCCGGGGTTTACAAGCCTTGTGTGATAGATGGCAAATACCTGTATCTTTCCGGTCACGGGCCTGTGCGGAATGATAAATCCTTGATCATCGGACGTATCGGTAAGGACTTGACGATGGATGAAGGCAAACTCGCCGCCCAGCAAGTAGGACTTACCATGTTGGCGACCATCCAGGCGAACCTTGGTAGCTTCAACAAGATAAAGAGAGTGATCAAGGTATTGGGTATGGTAAATTGTACGCCCGATTTCGGAAAGCATCCTTATGTGATCAATGGCTGTAGCGAGTTGTTCGCCGCCGTATGGGGGCCGGATAACGGTGTAGGTACCCGTAGCGCCGTAGGATTCGGTTCTCTTCCCGATAATATTCCTGTAGAGATAGAGGCTTTGTTCGAATTATACGAATAAGCCATGGACGATTGGTACGTCATAAGTAATGTAGACCGGATAGACTCGCCAGCCTTGGCGTTCTATCCGGATCGTATTTCCGGCAATATCGAGTTGGCCAAGAGGATCATAGGCGATACGAACCGGCTTCGTCCGCACGTGAAGACGAATAAGGCGGCTGAGGTATCCCGCATGCTGCTGGATGCCGGAATCCGGAAGTTCAAGTGCGCTACGATTGCCGAGGCCGAGATGCTGGGGCATATGAATGCCCCCGATGTATTATTAGCCTATCAGCCGGTAGGCCCGAAGATTTCCCGCTTATTAGATTTGATAAAGGCATATCCCGCCACCCATTACTCCTGCTTGGTAGACCAAGCGGAGAATGCCCGTGCGATCTCGGCTCTTTGCGAGGCCGGGAATATCACCTTGGATGTCCTTATCGATCTGAACGTGGGAATGAATCGTACCGGAATCCTCCCGGAGAGAGCGGAGGCGCTGGTGGATGCCATCCTGCCGCTGAAGTCTCTGCAGATTATCGGGTTGCATGGCTACGACGGACATATACATGACGCGGAGCTATCGGTACGTTGCCAAGGCGCGGATGCAGCGTACGCCTTGACCGAACGTGTGTTCCGGGAGATATCCCGCAAGTTTGCCTATCCATTGGTAAAGGTGATGGGAGGTACTCCTACATTCCCGATGTACGCGAAGCGGAAGGATTGCGAATGCAGTCCCGGCACGTTTGTGTTCTGGGATTGGGGGTATGGAAACGCTTATCCGGATATGCCGTTCAAGGTAGCTGCCTTATTGATAACTCGGGTCATTTCCGTGCTGGATGAGCATCATGTTTGCGTAGATCTTGGTTACAAGGCGGTAGCCTCGGAAAGTCCTTTGCCCCGTGTGTTTTTCTTGAACCATCCGGAGGCGAAACCTATCTCCCAGAGCGAGGAGCATCTGGTCTTGGAAGTCCCGGACAGTCGGCTCTATCCATTAGGTTCCGTATTCTATGGCATTCCCGTTCATATTTGTCCTACGGTCGCTTTATACGACAAGGCTTATGTGATCCGGGATCGTGAGGCGATCGGCGAATGGCCTATCATTGCCCGTTCACGCCGCATCACCTATTAACGGTAATCAAATTTTCAATTATCAATTATCAACTCTCAATTAATAAAATGAATAAGCCATTTATTATCGACGCTCATCTCGACCTTAGCATGAACGCTTTGGAGTGGAACCGGGATTTGCGTCAACCCCTAAAGGAAATAAACCGGAGAGAAATCGGTATGACCGATAAGCCCGACCGTGGAAACGCCACTATATCGTTTGAGGAACTGCGTAAAGGAAACGTCGGGTTGGTAGTCGCCACCCAGATCGGTCGCTATGTAGGGCCGGATAATCCACTTCCCGGTTGGCATTCCCCGGAACAAGCTTGGGCGCAGACCCAAGGCCAACTTGCTTGGTATAAGGCGATGGAAGAGGAAGGCCAGATGGTCATGATCCGGGATAAGAAGGCCTTGGATACGCATCTGGCTCTTTGGAAAGACGGTGAACCCGCCGACAAGAAGCCGATCGGTTATGTATTAAGTATCGAGGGAGCCGACTCGTTCATCACGGTGAATCATGTGGAAAGGGCGTATGCTTATGGCTTGAGGGCGGTTGGCCCGGCACATTACGGCCCCGGAAGATATGCCAACGGTACGGATTCTACCGGTCATCTGAATGCCATGGGGAAAGAGTTGTTGCGTACCATGGATCGCTTGGGTATGATTCTTGACGTGACCCATTTATGTGATGAGGCTTTCTGGGATGCGTTGGATTTGTATAAGGGACCGATTTGGGCGAGCCATAACAACTGTCGGGCCTTCGTAGATCACAACCGCCAGTTTAGCGACGAGATGATCAAGGCGTTGATAGAGCGTGGCGCCGTGATCGGTATCGCCCTAGACGCTTGGATGATGGTACCGAACTGGGTGCGAGGCGAGTCTACTCCAAGAGGCATGAACTGTGGTATGGAGATTATGGCGAACAATATCGATCATGTCTGCCAATTGGCCGGAAACGCGAACCATGTGGCTATCGGCAGTGATCTGGATGGTGCTTTCGGTACGGAGCAATGCCCGTATGACCTAGTAACGATCGCCGATCTCCAAAAGATATTCCCGATCCTTCAATACCGTGGCTTTACGGACGATGCTATCAACCGTATCGCCTCTGGTAACTGGATTGAGTTCTTACGGAAGCATTTACCGGAATAAGTTACTGCAATCCGGGTTGCAGTGATACCGCGATGCGGATTGCAGCGTCACTGCATCCGCATCGCGGTAAAAAGACAAACACGGTGAATCTATTTTATATCTGCAATACCAAGACGAACCGGCATCCCTTCTTATATTCCTTATCGATAGATAGGGTTCCGTTTAATTTACTAACCATCAGTGCGCAGATGGGTAATCCCAAACCATCGCCTTGCGCTAGATCCTTCGCCTCATTGAATGGCTTGAATAAGTTCTCTTTTAGATCATCCGGTATGCCTGTACCATTATCGGTAATGATAAATTGGCAAACATGAGCGCCTTTCCGTTTAAATTCCAGACGGATGTTACCGCTGGAAGTATATAATGCGGCATTCTTTAACAAATGCAATAAGACTTGTTCCAGATGCTCGGCGTTCGTCTTAATCTCCAATTGGGGCACGTCTGTTACGAGATTGACCTCCGGTTGAATATCCCCTTTAACCTTCTCCACGATTTTCTTACTGAAGTTTCCTACATTAAAAGAACTAACCTCATACGGTTCCATCAACGTATTCTCCAAGGAGGAAAGCTCTTGGATATGAACCGTAAACTGTTTCAAAGCCTCTACCCGTGTCCATACATCCTCGGCCTGCTTCGGAGCTACCGCCTGTAATTCTTTGGCGGATGCGCTGAGCTTGTTCAAGGTAGGCTCCATCTGAACCGATATGTTTTGGATGAATTGGGCTTGTTGTTCGCTATGCTCGTTTGTCGTCTGGATGATTTTCTTTAATTTCTTGTTCAGCACAATAAAGCGTAATAGAAGGAATCCCAAGAAAAGCAAGGCGGCTATCAGGATTACCACGAATGTGATAAGTCCGACAATCATATATTGCTTAACAGACAATTTATCGTCTTTCTCCTGTATTGTCTGTAGGCTCTGATCGTATTTTTGCTGTAATGCCCCTAGTTTATCCTCTGCCGTAAGAGCTTTTACGGAATCCGTCCATACGATGTATTTGTCGTAGGTACGTTCCATCAGTGGGGCGTTGTTTGCCTTACGAGCGATAGAGATCAGGTTCCGGTAGCAATCGTTCACCTTCTCGTATTCTTTTTTCTCCTTATACTGGTTGATCAGTTTCTGGAAAGCAGCATCCCCCTGCTCGTTTTGCCCGAACGTATAATAATAACCTGCTTGGGTATATAATAAATTGTTCGATAACTTCTCATCGCCCGCTTGGCTGGCCAGATTATCTAATGTATTGAGTTGAACTTGCGCTTGGGCGGCGTTCTTTAGCTTAATATACATTTCCAACCGCTCTTTCGTTACTTGGAAGCGTTGCTCATAGAGCGATTTCTGCAACTTCTGTTCCTCGGTTAAGATGAATTGGTTCATCTGGCGGCAAAGATCGAATGCCTCTTGGTAATAATTCTCGCGATAATATAGATAAGCCGCCTGCGTACCGGCATCGATCGCCTGTTTGTAATCACCTTTTTGGGATAAGCTCTTGTAAGCTTGTAAAAAAAGATAACGAGCTTTGGTGTAGTCTTTTTTTTCCAGGCTGCTTTGTGCCTGTGTCATAAATTGATTCGTCGTGTTTTGCGCCTGTGTGACAGGGTAGAAACAAAGCATAAAAGATAGTAAAAGATAAATGACCCTCATAACTTAAATTTTTTTGAAGTAAAAATATGTATTTACTGGGATTCATACAAAATATATCAGGGGAAAAATAATAGATATTTTATTTTAAGATACGATTTGTGTGTCAATATTCATATTTATTTTGTCAATTCTGAAAGTTCCGAACAAGTGGAATGTGCTATCTTTATCACATTTATTAACCTTAAGAATTGTGTTTATGAGTATATCCGTATTAACAAAAGGCATGTCGTGTCTATTCTTTTGTTTTTGTGTTTGTTGTATGAATGCGCAAGTAAGAAACACTGATCCTGTACGTCACTTGAGGATATCCGGTTATTTGGGGCAACGGATCGACGCTTGTATCGAGTATCGAGTGAAAGCTCAAGATGTGGATCATTTGGTGGAACCTTTCCGGCATAAGGAAGAGACTTCGCGCTGGCAATCGGAATTTTGGGGAAAATGGATACAAGGGGCGATCGCCTCATACCGTTATGATAAAGATCCTGAGTTGTACAAGATTATTAAGAATGGAGCGGAGTTGTTGATGGAAACCCAATTGCCGAATGGATATATCGGTAACTATTCCGAGGAAGCACAGTTGAACCAGTGGGATATATGGGGGCGAAAATACACGGCTTTAGGTTTGATCGCTTATTATGACTTATCCGGGGATCGAAAAGCTTTGGATGCCGCCTGCCGGGTGATCGACCATTTGATGACGCAGGTGGGACCCGGAAAAGTGAATATCGTGACGACCGGTAATTATATAGGAATGCCAAGCTCTTCGGTACTTGAGCCGGTGATGTATCTGTATAATCGTACCCGGCAAGATAAATATCTGGATTTTGCCAAGTACATCGTAAAGCAATGGGAGACTCCGGAAGGCCCTCGATTGATTAGTAAGGCGATTGCGGATATTCCTGTCGCCGGACGTTTCCCACATCCAAAGGTTTGGTTCTCTCCGGAGAATGGACAAAAAGCATATGAGATGATGTCTTGTTATGAGGGCTTGTTGGAACTTTACAAGGTCACTAAGAATCCATTATATTTATCTGTGGTGGAGAAAACGATGAATCATATTATCAATGAGGAAATCAATGTGGCCGGTTCCGGTAGTGCGTTCGAGTGCTGGTATGGAGGCAAGGCGTTACAGACTTATCCTACTTATCATACGATGGAGACTTGTGTGACGTTCACGTGGATGCAGATTTGTGACAGGATGCTCGGACTAACCGGAAATTCCTTATATGCGGACCAGATAGAGAAGGCTATGTATAACGCTTTACTAGCCTCGCTGAAAGCGGATGCCTCTCAAATAGCGAAATACAGTCCGTTGGAGGGCTGGCGGCATGAAGGAGAGGAGCAATGCGGTATGCATATCAATTGTTGCAATGCGAATGGACCTCGTGCTTTCGCAATGATTCCGCGGTTCGCTTATCAGGTAAACGGCAGACGTATCGATGTCAACCTATATGCGGCTTCGAGCGTGGAGGTAGAGTTGGATAAAAAGACGAGGGTGTCGATGACGCAGGAGACGGACTACCCGATAGATGGGCAAGTCCGGATTGTGGTGGAACCGGAGAAGACGAGTGATTTTACGATCGCCTTGCGTATCCCGGCGTGGAGTGAGCGAACTGTGGTGTCTGTCAATGGTGAGCCTTTAACGGATCTGTTGGCTGGAGCATACCTACCGATTCATAGGACTTGGGAGAAAGGGGATGAAATTACGGTGGAGTTGGATATGCGGGCTCGCTTGGTGGAGCTGAACGAGGCTCAAGCGATCGTAAGAGGCCCTTTGGTGCTGGCTAGAGATAGCCGCTTTAAGGATGGAGATGTGGATGAGGCTTCCGTGATCGTCAGCAAGGATGGTTATGTGGAATTAACTCCGGTACAAGCCCCTGATTTCGCTTGGATGGCTTTTACCGTTCCTATGGTTTTAGGAACGGATTTGGAAGGAAACGGCAAGGCTCGCCCGATTCATCTGTGCGATTTCGCATCAGCTGGTAATACGTGGAATCAGGCAGAACGTTATAGAGTGTGGCTACCAAAAACATGGAATGTCATGCGTACGCCTTATAAACCTTATTGAGCGGTTCACTCCAGCTCAATGCGTCCGATCCCTGAACTCCGAGGGCGTGACCCCTTCTTTCTTCTTGAAGAATGTGGAGAATTGGCCGGCATTCTCGAAATGTAGGCTATAGGCGATCTCGGAGATCGTCAAAGGGGTGCTAGTCAGAAGCTCTTTCGCACGAAGGAGCTTCTGTTGTAATTGATATTGGGCGGGGGAGACGCCGGTGTATTCCTTAAACATCCGGCGAAACCATGAATAACCTAAACCAAGACGGGCAGCGATCTCTTCCGGGCTTAATGGGTCCTCGATGTTCTCCTTCATTAATATACGTGCCTCGTTGATTTTATCTACGACATAGGTGTTCGTGAAGGAGTTGTTCTTTTCCTTATAATATACGGAGCCTAATATATGAAGCACGATACTGGAGATCATCTGTTGGTAACCGGATTTCTCCTCCGAGGCGAACTTCAGTATATCCTCATAAAGTCCGACGATCGTAGCGCTCAGCCCGATCCGGTGTAGCGGCTCTTCCTTGGTAAAGAATTTCTTCTCCACACGTTTATCGATATGAATGCCCCGGAAACCTACCCAATACTCATCCCATCCCGTTTCCCGGTCCGGATAATAACTATGCCATTCCCCGGGGAAAAGGAGGATCATCGTCCCTGCGTTTATCTTTTGCGATTTACAAGACTGGGAGGAAAAGTACCCGCTACCTTTCGTTATATATACCAATTGATACTCATTCAGGATGCGCCCGGTCTGAGGCTTGAAATTATACTTCTCCGGATGCCGGGAAAGCGGATAGGCGCAACCCGGCGGGATGAATTGATATCCGACCGTCGTGACGACGATTCCCCATTCCTCATCCGTAGCGCTGATCGTCAAGTAACGTAGTAAATCATTCCGCAGTTCGTTCATGTCAGATTTGAAAGGTTTAAAATCATTTTCGTAAGCAAATATAGCAATAATGCTTCTACTTTTGCTTTCGTCAAACAAATAACTTTGTTAAGCCATGAAGGAATATAATTTTCTAGCCTTTGATATAGGGGCTACCAGTGGACGGGCCGTGCTCGGGACCTTAAAGGATGCCAAATTTGAAATGAAAGAGATCCATCGGTTCCCGAATCCGATGGTGGAATTACACGGACGGTTTTATTGGGATATCTATCATCTTTATACTTCTCTTATAGAAAGCTTGACGATATGCGCCCGGCAAAGAATCCGGTTGCACTCGATCGGAATAGATACATGGGGGGTGGATTTTGGGTATGTGGCTTTGGATGGCTCTTTATTGGGCTTACCTCGTGCTTACCGAGATCCTTATACGGACGGCGCTCCCGAGGACTTTTTCAAACGGATTCCCAAGGAAGAGGTCTATAAGCGGACAGGTATTCAAGTGATGCCGTTTAATAGCTTGTTCCAGCTTTTCAGGGCGGGGCAAGACTCGTTTATACCGCAGGAAGTGGCGGAAAAGATATTATTCATACCGGACCTTTTGGCTTATATGTTGACGGAGCGTATGGTATGTGAATATACGATCGCTTCCACGTCTCAATTATTGAATCCGGAAATCCATAAATTCGATTACAAGCTCTTGGAGGCCGTGGGTGTATCTCCTACTTTGATGTGTCCGGTGGTGATGCCGGGGACGTTGATCGGGCGGTTGAGCGAGTCGATCGCCCGTAAGACAGGAATCGGGGAAATCCCGGTAATCGCCGTGGCTGGTCACGATACGGCGTCGGCGGTAGCCGCTGTTCCTGCTTCTTCTCCTAATTTCGCTTACTTGAGTAGCGGTACTTGGAGCTTGATGGGTATCGAGGTGGAGAAGCCGATCATCAACGAGGTCTCTTTCAAGAATAATTTCACGAATGAGGGGGGTATCGAGGGTACGACTCGCTTTTTGAAGAATATTACAGGTATGTGGATCTTGGAACGTTGCCGGGAGCAATGGAAGCCGTCCGGATTGGATTATTCGTACGATGATATGGTTCGGATGGCGGAGTTGAGCGAATTTACTTCTTTGATCAATCCGGATGATCCCCGTTTCGCCAATCCAGAGAATATGCTACGTGAGATCACGGCCTATTGTGAGGAAACCGGACAGGCTGTTCCCGCTTCGGACGCCGATTATGTACATTGTATATTTTATAGCTTGGCGAATCGTTATAAAGAGGTGCTGGAAATACTCAAACCGATGTCGCCACATCCGATCGAACGATTGCATGTGATAGGTGGTGGCTCTCGGAACGATCTGCTGAATCAATTGACAGCCAACGCTATCGGTATTCCCGTATTGGCAGGCCCGTCTGAGGCGACAGCCATTGGAAATTGCTTGATACAGGCTAAGTCGGCAGGATTACTGACGGATTGTTGGGAGATGCGAAGACTGATATCCACCGCATTCCCTCCCAAGGAATTTTATCCGGAAAGGTGATACACATTCAAATCATATAAATTTAAAAACATCATACCATGACAAAAGACAGTTTAATTCAACAGGCATTTGAAGTAGCGGCAGAACGCTATGCGGCCGTAGGTGTAGACGTTCGTAAAGCTTTAGAGGATATGAAGAAAATATCCCTATCCCTGCATTGCTGGCAGGCCGATGACGTAAGCGGTTTCGAGAACCAAGGCGGCTCCTTGACCGGTGGTATACAAGTGACCGGCAATTATCCGGGACGTGCCCGTACTATCGACGAGTTGCGCCGGGATGTATTGAAGGCGAAATCCTATATCCCCGGTAATCATCGACTTAGTCTGCATGAGATCTACGGGGATTTCCAAGGGGAGAAAGTAGACCGTGACGAGGTAGAACCCCATCATTTCGAGAGCTGGATACAATGGGCGAAAGAGAATGATTTCAAGCTAGACTTCAACAGTACCTCTTTCTCGCACCCTAAAAGCGGAGATTTGACCTTGGCGAACCCCAGCGATGATATCCGTAACTTCTGGATCGAGCATACGAAGCGTTGTCGCTGGATCAGCGATGAGATGGGTAAAGCCCTGAACGATCCTTGCATGATGAACCTTTGGATACATGACGGGAGCAAGGAAGTACCGGCCAGCCGCTTACGTTATCGCCGTATTTTGGAGGAATCGCTGGATGAGATATTCGCTACTGAATATAAATGGATGAAAGATTGTATCGAGGCGAAACTCTTCGGTATCGGCTTGGAGAGTTATACGGTAGGTTCCTATGATTTTTATTTGGGCTACGGAGCGAAAAAGAATAAGATCGTTACTTTGGACACCGGCCATTTCCATCTGACGGAAAGTATCGCCGACAAGGTTTCCTCGTTATTGCTGTTTACGCCCGAGATCATGTTGCACGTAAGTCGTCCGATCCGTTGGGATAGCGATCATGTCGTGATCTTGAATGACGATGTGCAGGATTTAGCCCGTGAGATCGTGCGTTGCGACGCCTTGGACCGGGTACATATCGGTTTGGATTATTTCGACGCTACCATCAATCGTATCGGTGCTTATGTCATTGGTAGCCGTGCTACGCAAAAAGCCTTTATGCTCGCTTTGCTGGAGCCGATCGCCTTGCTTCGCCAGTACGAGGATGAGGGTAAGTATTTCCAGCGTCTTGCCTTGCAGGAGGAAGCGAAGAGTCTGCCTTGGGGGGCGGTTTGGGATATGTATTGTCTACAAAGTGGGGTCCCCGTAGGAGAGTCTTATATCGCTGAGATCGAGAAATATGAGTCCGACGTTACCTCAAGACGGCAATGATAGAGATCGGGATCGGGTTGTTGATCATCGCGATCGGCAGTTTCGGGCAGAGTAGCTCGTACGTGCCGATCAATAAGATCCGGGATTGGAGTTGGGAAAGCTTTTGGTTGGTGCAAGGTATCTTCGCTTGGTTGGTTTTCCCTTATCTCGGGGCGATGTTGGCGGTACCGGAAGGGAGTACCTTGCTGGAGCTATGGTGTTCGCCGGGTAGCTTGGGAGCGGTTATCTATGGCATGCTCTGGGGTGTCGGCGGGTTGACTTTCGGGTTGAGTATGCGTTATCTGGGCGTAGCTTTGGGACAGAGCATCGCCTTGGGTACATGCGCCGGTTTTGGTACGCTCTTCCCGGCTTTGTTCGGTGGAACGAATCTGTTTGAGGGAACCGGATTGATCCTGTTGACCGGTGTTTGCATTACCTTAGCGGGTATCGCCGTGATCGGTTACGCCGGAAGCCTGCGGGCCCGGAATATGAGTGAGGAGGAGAAGAAAGCGGCGGTGAAGGATTTTGCCTTGACTAAGGGCTTGGCGGTAGCCTTGCTTGCCGGTGTGATGAGCGCCTGCTTCAATTTGGGTTTGGAATCGGGAAACGAGGTGCTGGCGAAAGCGAGAGAGGCGGGAGCTAGCGATCTGTTCGCCTTGAATCCCGTGATACTGTTGGTTACTTTGGGCGGCTTTTGTACGAACGCTGTGTATTGTATTTTCCAGAACGTGAAAAACGGGACGGGCAAGGATTATTTCTCGGTATCGGGAGGTACATTGCTGAATAATGTCTTATTTTGCGCTTTGGCAGGCGTGCTTTGGTACTCGCAGTTCTTCGGACTGGGGATGGGAAAGAGCTATTTCTCGGATTCCCCGGTTATGCTGGCTTTCTCGTGGAGTATCCTGATGTCGTTGAATGTTATTTTCAGTAATGTCTGGGGCATCTTATTAAAAGAATGGAAGGGCGTGGATCGCCGGACGATCGTGGTATTGATTACCGGCATGTGTATCTTGATCCTTTCCTTATTATATCCGAATATAGTTTAATTAAAATAGACATGATAATACTAAGAAACAATGAACGCCTGATGGCGGAAATAGATCGTATCGCCGAGGTCGCTGGCTATTTGTGGACCAAGGGTTGGGCTGAGCGAAACGGCGGGAATATATCGGTGAACCTGACTACTTTATTGAGCGAGGAGGAGAAGGCGTTGCCGGCTTTGGTTTCCTCGATTCCCTTGCAAGAGGCGATGACGGCCTTATGCGGGCACGTCTTTTATGTGACGGGTACCGGAAAACGGATGCGTTACGTGGCGAAAGATCCTTTCGCCAACGGCTCTTTGATCCGTATCGCCGCCGATGGGAAATCGTATGATATCCTAGCGGAGCAACCGATCCCACCGACTTCCGAGTTGCCTTCCCATTTGTTGATGCACAATTTCTTGCGTGCGAAGGGACGGGATAACCGGGTGGTATTGCATACGCATCCGACGGATATTATCGGCATGACGCATTGTAAGCCGTTCTTGGATTCGGAGAAGATTACCCGCACGTTATGGAGTATGATCCCGGAATGTCGGATTATCGTGCCGAAAGGGGTTGGTATCGTTCCTTACGAGATACCGGGCACTTTGGCGTTGGCGCACGCTACGATCCGCCAATTGGAGGAGCACGACGTGGTGTTCTGGGAGAAGCACGGTATCCTTGCCGTCGGTGAGGACCTGATCGAGTGCTTCGATGCGATCGATACGTTGAGTAAATCCGCCCAGATCTATTTCAGTGCCCGCATGACCGGTTACGAGCCGGAAGGTATGACGGAGCAGCAATTGGATGACTTGGTTCCGGCTTTTGGACTCTAGCGTATGCGAAAGAAATTAATCATTCTATTCATAGGGATCGGTTCGTTCACGTTGTTCGCCCAGCAGCGAGACCATCGGACACGGGAGTATATCGCTCCGGTCCGTATTGTCTGGCAGCAAGATAGTTCGCGAATTACGGGAGCGAACCATTTGCTTGTTCCGGGCAACGGACAGTCGGATTTGGCGAATAATCGGTTGTGTGTGTTGAAAAGTACGCCAACCGAACATCCCGCTTTGCTGCTTGATTTCGGGAAGGAGTTGCAAGGCGGTCTTCAGTTGGTGACCGGTATGCCGCCGTCTCACGATCCGGTTTCCGTGCGGGTTCGTTTCGGCGAGTCCGTTAGTGAGGCTATGTGTGAGATAGATGGTGCGAACGGGGCGAGCAACGATCATGCGATGCGGGATTTCGTGGTATCGCTCCCTTGGCTGGGTGTGCAGGAGATCGGTAATTCCGGTTTCCGTTTCGTGCGTATTGATGTATTGGGTGATTCTACGGAGTTGCAATTAAAAGAGGTCCGTGCGATCTCCACGTTCCGGGATATTCCTTATTTGGGCTCTTTCCGTTGTAATGACGAGCGGTTGAACCGGATCTGGAAGACAGGTGCATACACGGTCCACTTGAATATGCAGGAATATCTATGGGACGGCGTAAAACGGGATCGTCTGGTCTGGGTGGGGGATTTACATCCGGAGGTAATGACGGTCAGTACCGTCTTCGGTTATAATGAGTTGGTTCCTAAGAGCTTGGATTTGATTCGGGATATTACGCCGCTGCCTAGTTGGATGAACGGTATCAGTTCGTACTCGATCTGGTGGTTGTTGATTCAGCGGGATTGGTATTATTACCAAGGGAATCTTGCGTATCTACAAGAGCAACGCTCTTATATGACTGCTTTGTTGCGTCACTTGATCTCGAAGGTTGACCCAAGCGGACAAGAGAGACTGGATGGGAACCGTTTCTTGGATTGGCCTTCCAGTGAGAATACACCCGCTATCGATGCCGGCCTTCAATCGCTGATGATACAAGCCATGCGTGCGGGAGAGGAGTTATGTACCGTTTTAGGCGAGGATGCGTTGGCCTCGGAATGCCGTGCGGTAGCTTCCAAGGCTATTGAGTTTTCCCTTCGGAAGAAATCCCGGTTCCCTTCGGAGAAAGATCGGATTACGCCCGGGGATAAACAAGCCGCCGCTTTGATGGCTCTGGCGGGTATCATGGACGCTAAGGAGGCGAACGAGCGTTGCTTGGCGGTGGACGGGGCGAAAGGCTTCTCTACGTTTTACGGGTATTATATGCTACGGGCGATGGCGTTGGCTGGTAATTACCAAGGTGCGTTAGATGTGATCCGTACGTATTGGGGAGCTATGCTGGATGTAGGTGCTACGACGTTTTGGGAGGATTTCAATATGGAATGGCTTCCGGACGCAGGGCGTATTGATGAGCTGGTCCCCGCTGGAAAGAAAGATATTCATGGAGATTATGGGGCGTATTGCTATCAAGGTTTCCGCCATAGCTTGTGCCATGGATGGGCTTCGGGCCCCACATCGTGGTTAAGCGAGTACGTATTGGGCGTACAAGTGGTGGAACCGGGTTGCCGTACGGTACGTATCATCCCACATCTGGGAGATCTCGAATGGGTGGAAGGTACGTTTCCCACGCCTTATGGGGTGATTGAGATCCGACATGAGAAAGGTGTGGACGGTAAGGTGATAAGCCATATCAACGCTCCTGAAGAAATCCGTGTTTGTATGGATTAAAAACAAATATGAATAATAAAATAAACGATGCTACTATGCGAATAAAACAGTCTATTTATATCTACGCTTTCGCCGCCCTCTTATTAGGCGGTTGTAAAAGCAATAATGAATTAACGATACCTACGAATCTCCGTACGGAATACCTTACGGAGCCTATCGGCTTGGATACTTCGTCTCCTCGCTTTACATGGGAATACTCCGGAAATGAGGAGGGCTTTAAGGCTTCCCGCTATGAGGTACGGATCGGTACGAGTCCGGGCGACTTGCGGCCCTATGCGGAGGGAATGGCCCTGAAACCTCATACCCGTTATTACTGGAATGTTACGGTATGGGATGGTGAAGGGCGTCCGTGCGCTACCTCGGAGACGGCTTCTTTCGAGACCGCTAAGTTCGATCCCTCGGATTGGTCCGCCTCTTGGATTACCGATCATAAGGATAAGGAGTTCGAGCCTGCCCCTCTGTTCCGCAAGTCTTTCCCGGTAGGCAAGGAAGTGAAGGATGCCCGTGTGTACGTAGCATCCGCCGGGTATCATGAGCTATTCATCAATGGCGAGCGGGTCGGAACGAATTATCTGGACCCGGGGTATACACATTTCGACAAACGTATCTTGTACGTGACGCATGATGTTACCTCTTTGCTGAAGCAAGGCGACAACGCCGTGGCCGCTGTTTTGGGAAACGGCTGGTACAACGAGCAGTCCGTGGCGGTCTGGAATTTCCATGAGGCACGCTGGCGGGATCGTCCCCGCCTGCTATGTGAGTTACGTATTACCTATACGGATGGTACGACGGAGGTGATTGGCTCGGACGAGACTTGGAAGACTTCCACCGGGGCCTATACCTATAATAATATATACAGCGGCGATAAATTCGATGCCCGGCTGGAAGAGGCCGGATGGAAAACCGCTCATTTCGACGATAGTAAATGGGAAGCGGCACTTCCGGCGCAGGCTCCGGCACCTCTGTTGGTAGCCCAGCAAATGCCGGGAATCCGTATCACGGAAGAGGTGAGACCCGTGTCTATGAAACGTTTCTCCGATCAATTATACGTATATTCTTTCCCGAAGAACATGTCCGGCCTTTGCCGCTTAAAGGTGAAAGGCGAGGCGGGAACCCGTATCACGTTAAAACATGGTGAGTTGTTGAAGAAAGATGGTCGCTTGGAGCAAGGCAATATCAATGTATATTATCATCCGGTCAAGCCGGACGAGGTATTCCAGATGGATGTCTTTACCTTGAAAGGTACGGGAGAGGAGGAGATCTTCATGCCTTCCTTCTCTTATCACGGTTTCCAATACGTGGAGGTGGAGAGCAGCCGTCCCGTTACTTTAACGGAAGAGAACTTGACCGGCTTGTTTATGCATACCGATGTCCGTCCGTCCGGTTCCTTCGCTTGTTCGAATCCTCTATTGAATAAGATATGGGAGGCTACGATGCAGGCTTACCGCAGTAACCTGCACAGTATCCCGACCGATTGCCCGCAACGGGAGAAGAATGGCTGGACAGCCGACGCGCATATCGCGATCGACCTCGGTTTGCTGGGCTTCGATGGTATCACGCTTTATGAGAAATGGATGGATGACATTATCGACAACCAGCGTGAGGCGGGTGAGATTTCCGGTATCATTCCTTCCAGCGGTTGGGGATATGGCGAGTGGCCGGGTCCGGTTTGGGACGCTGTCATGTTTATCATCCCGAACGCCTTGTATGATTATTATGGAGAGTCTCGCAGTATAGAACGCTTATATCCTACGATGCTGCGATATCTGGATTATTTGAAGACGAAAGAGAAAGACGGTTACTTGCCGTTTGGCTTGGGTGACTGGGTGTATTGGAAAGCTACGACGAATAATGAATATACCTCTACCGCCTACTATTATCTGGATTATAAGTTGATGGCTCGCTTCGCCTCTTTGCTGGGCAAGGACGCCGCTCCTTATCAAGAGAAAGCGAATACGCTCAAATCCTTGATCAACCAGAAGTTCTTCAACGCCGAGACCGGTGTGTATGCCGAAGGGACCCAAACGGCGCAAGCCTTGGCCTTGTATCTGGGACTTGTACCGGAAGGAAAGGAACAACTCGTGGCGGATAAGCTGCGTGAGGTGGTAGCGGGAAATAACTATTTCTTGGATTTTGGTCTATTAGGCAGTAAGACCGTTCCGGCCATGCTTACGAAATATGGCTATATCGAGGATGCCATGAAGATGATCACGAAGACCGAGGCACCTTCTTGGGGATATTGGGTAGAGACGATGGGTTACTCCACATTGCCGGAGACGTGGACACTTAGTCCGAAGTTTGCCGACGCTTCCTTGAACCACGTCTTTATGGGAGATGTCTCCGCTTGGATGATGAACCAGCTGGCCGGTATCAATCATGACGACTCGGCTCCGGGCTTCCGTCATATCCGTATCACGCCTCATTTCGTGAAAGAACTGGATTGGGCGAAAGGTGAGTACCATTCCGTACGCGGCCGTATCGCCAGCGAATGGAAACGGGAAGGGGATAAGGTTATGCTTACCGTGACGATTCCGGCTGATTGCTCCGCCGATATCGTGGTAGGCGATCAGACCGAGACCGTATCCGCCGGTACGCATACGTTTTCATATCCGGTGTGATAAGAACCGTATGACTTTAGTAAGCCGGTAATGACATCGCCTATATTGGCTTATTTTACCTAGTTGTAGAGACGGGGCACGCCCCGTCTCTACAACTGGGGATTTCGAAAGCAAATAATTGAGAACCTTAAAGATTAAACGTATGAACAAGCTACTTCTTGCTCTTCTATTGTTTCTCCTATCTTTCAGCTGGATAAAAGTGACTGCCTCGGACAGTTGTCCCGCTTCCTTCCCTTGGAAAGCCCAATGGATCAATACCGAGCGTTGCCAAAGCGCTACGAATACTTGGTTGATCTACCGTAAATCATTCGGCGTGACGGATGTCCCGGACCAACTCATCGCCCGTATCGCCGCCGATTCCAAGTATTGGCTTTGGATCAACGACCAACTGGTTATCTTCGAGGGTGGCTTGAAAAGAGGACCTTCTCCTTCCGGGACTTATTACGATCCGGTAGATATCGCCCCTTACCTGACAAAGGGCTCGAACACCATCGCTATCTTGCTCTGGCATTTCGGGAAAGATGGTTTCAGCCATATCAACAGTGGGAAAGCCGCCTTATTGTTCGAGGCGATTGCCCCGGGGTTGGAGATCGTCTCCGACGCGAGCTGGCAGTGTGCCTTGTATGAGGCCTATCAAAATACCGAGGCCCCTTTCCCGAATTACCGTATGCCGGAGAGTAATATTCGCTTCGATGCCCGTCAAGCGATAACAAACTGGAACCGTACGAGTTTTGAAGGTTCCCTTCCGGGGGCGGTCTGCGTCGGTAAGGCGGGGAAAGCTCCTTTCGGGGAGCTGGTGGAACGTCCGATACCCCAGTGGAAAAACAGCGGCCTGTTATCCTATGTATCCGTCCGGGAATCCTTGAGAGGCGATACCCTGTTCTGTCGTTTGCCCTATAATGCCCAGATCACTCCGTATCTGAAAGTAGAGGCGGAGGCCGGGAAGACCATCCACATCCGGATGGATAATTACGAGGGAGGAAGCGAGCGCAACGTACGTGCCGAATATATCACTCGTGAGGGTGAGCAGGAATACGAAAGCTATGGCTGGATGAACGGCCATGAGGTCTATTACATCATCCCCGAGGGCGTGAAGGTGCTGGATGTGAAATACCGTGAGACCGGTTACGATACTGATCTCGCTGGCTCTTTCCATTGTGACGACCCGTTCTACGACGAGCTTTGGCAACGTTCTGCCCGCACCTTATACATAACGATGCGTGATAATTATATGGACTGTCCGGATCGTGAACGTGCCCAATGGTGGGGCGACGAGGTGAATGAGCTAGGCGAGGCTTTCTACGCCCTTTCTCCGTCCGGGCAGAAACTAGCCGTAAAAGGCATCCATGAATTAATGAATTGGCAGCGGGAGGACGGAACGCTCTACGCTCCGGTTCCGGCGGGGAATTGGGATAATGAGCTTCCTTTACAGATGTTGGCGTCTATCGGTTGGTACGGTTTTTATACGCAATATTATTATAGTGCCGACAGTAGTTTCGTCCCGGTGATATACGACCGGATGCGCCGTTACCTGCACGAGGTTTGGCAAGTCGATAAGAGTGGCTTGGTGATCGAGCGTCAAGGCGCTTGGAGCTGGGGCGACTGGGGCGAGCATGTCGATATGGGCGTATTGACCAACTGCTGGTATTATCTGGCCTTGAAAGCGGAGCGAGCCTTCGCCCTGCAACTCGGCAAGGATAAGGATGCCGATGAGATCGCCCGGATGATGCGTAGCATAGAACGTTGTTTCGACACGAAGTTCTGGACGGGTTCCGCCTATCGCTCCCCCGGCTATAAAGGGGAGACGGACGATCGCTCCCAAGCCATGGCGGTTGTTTCCGGACTGGCCTCGAAAGATAAGTATCCGGCGCTGACGAAGGTACTTAAAAAGGAGTATCATGCCAGCCCTTATATGGAGAAGTATGTCCTAGAGGCCCTTTTCCAGATGGGCGAGCCGGCGTTTGCCTTGGAACGGATGAAGCAACGTTACACCCGTATGCTGGATTATGCCGAATATACGACCTTGTTCGAGGGATGGGGCATCGGAGCCGAGGGCTTCGGTGGCGGCACGATCAATCACGCTTGGAGCGGTGGTCCGCTTACCTTATTGAGCCAGAAGGTCTGCGGTATCGAGCCAACCTCTCCCGGCTTCCGTACCTTTAAGATCGCGCCTCAACTGGGTTCCTTATCGGAAGCCTCTGCCAGTCTAGAGACTCATTATGGAACCATCCAAGTAAGTATCAAGAAGAAAGGCAAGCGAATGAAGTTCGATCTCCAAATCCCGGAAGGCACCTCCGCCGAACTGATAAAGCCAAATGGTACCCGCAAGCATCTCGGCCCGGGGCACCATCAAGTGGATTAGTGATCTGTGTGTTTGTTATATTTCTCAAAAACAGAAGCAAAGAATAAATATTTTGGTAAAGAACGGAATTTATCCTACATTTGTAATATATAAGTATTATATCGAAGGATATGGAAAAAGAGAAAAATAGCAAGATTACCAGAGAAGAGGCTTTGCGTCGGTTGGAGACCGCACGGAAGCTGAAGCGAGAGTATGTAGCTAAACTGGAAAAAGAGATGAAAGAAGAGTTTAAGAAACGTACAGGGCAAGAAGCTACTTATTTTGAAGTATGGTAAGCCTTAACCTTGAACGTATAAATTCTAATTCTCCTTATGCGGTAACAGCTCTTAGGGATTCTATGTGTTTCCGGTTTGTTACGGACTTTGGTGTGATTTATTATGCAAGCAGAGTATGCGCAATCGCCTTTTTGAGTTTTGGTTTCATTCCTCGCCGCGTAAATCTGATTTCGCTTTCATGTCTGCGGACATCCGAGATGCAGATGGGATACAGAATTATGCGGCGATTATTATTCGACTCGATAATCCCAATTTGAAGTCTATAGTCGCGGAGTTTACTGAAACAATACAAATGCTTAGTCAAAAGCCGGAGTAAAATGTATGTGTTTTCTCCGGCCCGGGGCACCATTGGGTGGATTAGCGATCGCCCTCTGTTTTCCTGCGGACATACACCCGGTGGCTTCCATAACCCGATATGGTGAGCCCACTCGCCGGATCGCTGCTGAGTCGTAGTAGCTCCCGGTTTGCACTACTGCGTTTTAGTCCGGTGATAGCCATGTAGTCTTGTATGCGCAAGAATGGGTGCTCGTGAAGGTAATCCAATGCCCGCGTCCGGCGCTCCTCTTCGGTGAAGGGCGATTTCCATACACGGCTGATACCTCCCCGTCTTAAGTCGCAACGCAGGTTAGTTTCCCGTACCAGTTCCTTGTCGGCCCGGTAGTTGATGCCATTCACCTCGATGCTCCGTGCGTTACGCTTCGGTTCGTCACCATCCAGCGAGTCGATCTCCTTGTCCTTCACCACGCCTAGGCGGGGCGTGAACGTACCGATGCCATCCAACGTGACCGACTGCCCTTCCGCCATGCAATAGGCCAGATGTTCCGCTACTGTCGTCATCACCTGTATTACGCTACCCCTGCTCAAGCCCGATCCGGGGTAGGTGATCCGTTCCACGAAATCCTCCATATCCATGTTCCGTTGTATCTTCATCCGATAATACACCGGCTTTTCCCCCGTCCCGTTCAGGTCGCACATCTCTTGCTTGATATATTCTGCCATAACTGCTACTAGGTATAATTGTTTGTATCTTCAAGTTAAAAACATTCTTCTTACTATATACAAATATACTTACTACTTGATCTATTTCCAAATTATCACCGTGGAATATATAGACCACGTCGTGATTTGTATATTCCACGTCTTGATCTGTACAGACCACGTCGTGGTTTGTAGAATTATACAGTATGCGAACAAGAATTCATCTGCTACCGATAAGGTATTTATGCGGTATCGGAGCATTATTTACTTAGGGAGAAGCGGGCAACCCTCACGTTTCCTCTGCCAAGTACGTCGACCAACCCTGCGGGATTCTCTATCTTCCCTAAACGGGTATAGCTGTAAGACGAGGAAAAGGTCTCGTAGAAAAGGACTACCGTATTCGCTCCCCATAGAAGTAGGTCGCTTGTATGGATTATACCCGAACGTATTGGTCGCGATCAAGAGTATTATACTCGTTTTCCCTGCTCGTATGCTTGCCTCAAGGTCGGGTTCCCTTCGATCTCGCCCACGTGCCACACACCACCGCAGAATAGCGTTCCTTTCACGGTCGGGTTCTCCAGACAGTCGAGGAATCCCATAAAGTTGGCCACAATGCGATCCATGATGCCGTTATCGTCTTCAGCGGCCGTGGCGATGAAGTAAAACTCCTTGTTTTTCATTTCGGTATAAGGACCGCAGCAACGGTCTATCAGCGTCTTCATCTGTGCGCTCATGGCATAGAAATAGACCGGCGTAGCCATCACGATCACATCGGCGGCAAGCATCTTTCCGATAATCTCTGCCGCGTCATCTTTTTGTGGACAAGGCTTCTTGTATTGGCTGCACACGCCGCATCCCGTGCAGGGGTGAATGGTCTTGTCTCGCAGAAAAACCTTTTCCACACGATGACCGCTTTCGATCGCCCCTTGCATAAACTCATCGCATAGCGTATCGGAATTGCCTCCACGACGGGGGCTGGAAGATAAAATCAATACATTTTTCATGTTTACTGTTATTTATTAGGTTCTACATTCATTTTTAGGATACAAAAATAGCGAGATAATCCCTATCTTGCGGTAGACAAATTACGGATGTTATGACCCTAATTACATAATAATACGGAAGAATGATCACAACGGACTCCGGTGAGCAAGTCGAGGCACTTGCTCCCATCATCATTTCGGCCAGCCGGTCAACGGATATCCCGGCCTTTTATGCCAAGTGGTTCTTTAATCGTTTGGCCAAGGGGTATTGTGTTTGGTGTAATCCGTTTAATCGGCGGAAGATGTATGTGTCGTTTGAGCGGTGTAAGGCAATCGTGTTTTGGACAAAGAACCCGAAGCCGATATTGCCTTATTTGCATGAGTTGGATAGGAGGGGTATCCGTTATTATTTCCAGTTCACGTTGAATGACTATGTGAGCGAAGGCTTTGAGCCGAATGTGCCGAGCGTTACGCAACGGGTGGAGACATTTCGGGAGTTGTCGGAAATGATAGGGAAGGAACGGGTGATCTGGCGATTCGACCCATTGATTATAACTCCATCTATCACGCCTCGTGTCCTGCTTAGCCGTATTTGGAAGATCGGCAATCAGTTGAAAGGATATACTGATAAGCTCGTGTTCAGTTTCGTAGATGTAAAGGCGTATCGTAAGGTACAGAATAACCTTATAAAAGAGACGAATTGCTTTACGAAAGAGGATGTGGAAACCGCTGAGATGAATGCGACGCAACGTCAAGAAACTGTAGAGGGATTGGTGAAGTTGAGGGAAATTTGGGCTTCTACTGGTTGGAATGTGACACTCGCTACTTGTGCCGAGGATATTGACCTTACGGTTTATGGCATTGAACATAACCGGTGTATCGACGGTGATTTAATGGAGCGTGTGTTTGAGGAGGATTATGAATTGGTTTATTATCTTCGAACAGGCCAATTACCTGAACCGGATCTTTTTGGTACGTTTCCCGCTTTACCCGACAAACGCAAAGACCTAAAAGACAAAGGCCAACGGAAAGCTTGTGGTTGCATGATAAGCAAAGATATCGGTAGGTATAACACTTGCCGCCATTTCTGTGTCTATTGTTATGCCAATACAAGTAGGGAATGCGTACAAAAGAATGCGGTACACTATTCGGACGATAGTGAAAGTTTGATTCGAAGTTAGATTTGAAAGCAAGGTCAAATGAAGCGGCGTATTAAATTAAGCCGTCTTTTATAGTAATCGAGACCAATACTATCCTAGAATAGTGTTGTATAACATGCCGGATTTATCTATTTTTGCGCCCAATACGAAAGGTTAAGAATAGGAAGTTTTAGGTATGGCAAAAAAGAAAGGTAAGCCTCAACCCCGGAAAAGCAAGAAGAAGCGGGCATCATCATTCATGTCCTCTGTAAAGAAGATGCTTCTTGGCGTTTTTGCGGTAGTTGTTTGTTTTATCGGTGTATTATTCATATATAACTGGTTTTATCCGGTATCCAAGACACGGCTTGTAGAGAAGAAACAGGATCGGGCGGAGGCAATAGTCCGTCCGAAGATCTCGGACAAAGGCGGCTCCGGAACATCGGGTAAGAAAGCCGCACAAGCGACGAAAAACAAGCAAACGACGAACCCAAAGAAAGAGACCTCCGCTTATACTTTTCAAGGGGGAGCTGAGATACCGAGACTAAAGAATAAACAAAAAGAGCAGGTTATAAAGCATGAGGGCTATACGGTTTCTTATAATTCCGATTATAAGATCGCCAATTGGGTAGCCTATGAACTGACCTCGAAAGAGGCGACAAGTAAGAAGAACGAGCGGTCTAATAAGTTCGTCTCGGACCCCATGGTGAAAGGGGCTACCGCCACGAACGAGGACTATACCCGTTCCGGCTATGACCGAGGGCATATGGCGCCTGCCGGCGATATGAAATGGTCCGCCAAGGCCATGCGGGAATCGTTCTACCTAAGTAATATCTGTCCGCAAAAGCCCGGCTTGAACCGGGGTATCTGGAAAGATCTGGAAGAGCAGGCTCGTTTGTGGGCGAAAGAGAATGGCTCTTTGTTGATCGTGACCGGCCCGGTGATCACGGACGACCTGAAACGGTTAGGCAAGAATCGGGTGGGAATCCCGAAGACCTTTTATAAGGTAATCTGTACGATAACGAACGGTAAACCAGAAGGGGTAGGTTTTCTGTTTGATAATAAAGACTATGGAAAGACTCCGTTGAAATCGATGATGATCCCTATCGATAGCATTGAGAAGGTTACCGGAATTGACTTTTTCCCTTCTTTGCCTGATTCGATAGAAAATCCGATGGAAGCATACGTGAATGATGGTAGTTGGTCTTTTTAAGGCACGTTATGCTCAACAATCTCTAGGCGAGAATGTTTTATATTTACTGTGAAGAAAAAGAAATCATAATTAAATAACAAAATGCAAGTTATCATGAAAGGAAAATTAATCCCTGTGTTTGTTTTGGCAGCATTGGTTTCCTGTAGTCAACCACCCGTTAAGGAGCAAGGTCCTCGTCCAGTTAAATTGGCGGACGTTACTTCTCTGAACATGGTTGAGAAATCATTCAGTGGAGTGGTATCGCCCGATCAATTCAGTGATTTGGCGTTTAAGATGTCCGGCCCGCTGATCTCATTAAACGTGGACGAAGGCCAGAAGGTCCGTACGGGACAGATCGTGGCCGAGATCGATCCGCTGGACTTTAAATGGGAATATGAGGCGAAGAAAGCGTCTTTCCAGACCGCTGAGGCGCAATTGCAACGTGCGAAGAAGTTATTGTCCAAACAAGCTATCTCCAAACAAGAGTATGAGTCTACGGAAGCCTCTTACTCAAATGCCAAGGCGGCTTTCGAGTATGCGCAAAACACATTGAACCAGACAAAGCTTCGTGCGCCGTTCGATGGATTTATCCAGAAGAAATATGTGGAGAATTACCAGAAGGTACAGGCCGGACAAGGAATCGTTTGCTTGATCAACCCGAATAAGTTACAGGTCGTGTTTACGATGCCGGAGAGTAATATCAATTACTTCTCTTCTCCTTATTCTGTTTATGTGGAATTCGATAATTACAAGGGCGTTCGCTTCAAGGCGAAGGTGAAAGAATACGTGGAAGCCTCTCCGGATGGTTCCGGCGTTCCTGTATATCTGTATATCGATGATCCGAACTTTAATTTAGAGAAATATAAGGTAGCCGTAGGTTTCTCTTGCCGTGTGATCTTGAACGTGGATAGCGAGAGTTTCACGCAAGGCGCCGTATTGGTTCCGCTAGCCGCTGTCGTGGCTGACGATGCCAATAGCGATAAGTATGTGTTTGTTTATAATGGGCAGTCTCAAAAGGTTGAGCGTCGCAAGATTACCGAGTCTATGCTGATCGGCAAGGATGGCGTGATCGTAACGGATGGCTTGCGACCCGGCGAACAGGTTGTCTCAGCCGGAGCCACTCGTTTGGTGGATGGACAACAGGTAAAAGTATTAACAGATTAAGAGATAAACAATGAATATTCCAAAATATTCCTTAGAGAATCAGAAGATTATATACTTTTTCCTAGCGGTCATGCTGATAGGTGGTATATATTCTTTCTTTAAATTGCCGAAGAAGGAAGATTCTCCCTTCGTAATCAAGCAAGCGGTTTTGGTTACCCAATATCCGGGAGCGACACCTCAGGAGGTGGAGAAGCTGGTGACTGAGCCGATCGAACGGGAGATTCAGGCTATGTCGGATGTGTTCCAGATCAAATCTGAGTCTTATTTCGGTATGTCCAAGATTTCTATTGAGTTGCAGCCTACCTTGTCTCCGGATTATATGCCGGTCAAGTGGGACGAGTTGCGTCGTAAGGTGGCGAATATACAGCCCCGCCTTCCGTCTGGCGCCTCCTCGATATCCGTTAGTGATGACTTCGGTGACGTATTCGGAATTTATTATGCCTTGACGGCCGATGAGGGATATACTTACGACGACCTGCGTAATTGGGCGCAAAAGATCAAGACGGAGCTATCTCCTGTACCGGGTGTACAGAAGGTCTACCTATTCGGTGAACAGACACAAGTTGTCAACGTAAAGATCTCTATCCCGAAACTGGCTAACCTAGGTATCGACCCGAACGCTATCCAGCAGGTGATGCAAACGCAGAACTTGTTGGTGAATACGGGAGATATCAATACCGGTAATTATCAATTGCGTTTGCGTGCGGAAGGTACGTATAAGGATATACAAGATATCCGGGACCAATTGATCGTGACGAAAAGTGGCGGTGAGGTTCGTTTGGGAGATATCGCTACGGTAGAGCGTGGTTATATGGACCCTCCCTCGAACCTGATGCGTGTGGACGGTAAGCGTGCCATCGGTATCGGTGTCGCTACCGGTTCGAAAGACGATGTGGTTGCCGTGGGTAACGCCGTGGCGGATCATTTAGCGGAGATGGAGCAGCTGTTCCCGGTGGGTATGGACCTGAAAACGATCTATCCGGAGAACAAGATCGCGGATGAGGCGAACAACGGTTTTATCTTGAACTTGATCGAGTCGTTGTTGATCGTTATCGTGATTATCTTTATCGTGATGGGGTCTCGTGCCGGTATGTTGGTCGGTAGTTCGTTGTTGTTCTCGGTAGGTGGTACCTTATTGATCATGTTGATCTGGGGTGTCGGCTTGAACCGAACCTCGTTGGCGGCCTTTATTATCGCTATGGGTATGTTGGTGGATAACGCTATCGTGGTGACGGATAATGCCCAAGTCGGTATCAAGCGGGGACTTTCCCGTTATCAGGCGTTGATCGATGGCGCGACGAAACCGCAGTGGGCGTTGTTGGGCGCTACCTTTATCGCCGTATGTTCTTTCTTGCCGATGTACTTGGCACCGGCATCCGTGGCCGAGATCGTGAAACCGTTGTTTATCGTATTGGCGGTATCCTTGGGATTAAGCTGGGTCTTGGCCTTGACGCAAACGACTACCTTCGGTAATTTTATCTTGAAAGAGGCGAAACCGGGTGAGAGCAAAGACCCGTACGATACGAAGCTGTATCATAAATTTGAGTCGGTATTGGGCCGTTTGATCAAGCGTAGATATGTAACGATCTCTACCGTGGTAGCTACGTTATTCCTTTCCTTGTTCGTGATGAGCATCATGCCGCAGAGTTTCTTCCCGATCATGAGCAAGCCTTATTTCCGTGCGGACTTGATCTTCCCGGAAGGATATAGCATCTACGACGTGGAGACGAACGTGAAGAAGATAGAGGAGGAATATCTCAGCAAGAATGAGAATATCAAATCATACTCGTTTACCTTGGGAGGTTCGCCGGTACGTTATTACTTGGCCAGTTCTTCTATCGGTCCGAAGCCAAACTTCGCCAATGTGTTGATCGAGACACAAGATCCGGAGGATGCGCAAGCGGAAGAGGGTAAGTTCTACGATTATATGGTCGCTAACTATCCGAATATATTGACCCGTTCGGCTTTGTTCGCCTTGTCTCCGGTTCCGGATGCGGCGATCGAGATCGGTTTTATCGGCGATAACGTAGACACGTTGGTTGCCTTGACGCAAAGGGCGCAGGAGATCGCCCGGAATTATGATCAGGTGATGGAGGTTCGCAATAGTTGGGGTAACAAGGTTCCGGTATGGAAGCCGCTATATTCCCAAGAGAAAGGTTTGCGTCTGGGTATTACCCGTCAACAGGTGGCTTATTCCTTGCGTTCGGCTACGAATGGCGTACCTTTGGGTGAGTATCGTGAGGGCGATGTGTTTATGCCGATCTTACTGAAAGATGCGGATAAGGATTCTATCAGTCTGAATGATATAAAGACTTTGCCGGTTTATAGTGCTAAAGGCCGTTCGGTAAAAGTGGAGCAGGTGATCGATGATTTCTCGCTGGATTATGAGTTTAACGTAGTGAGACGATTCAACCGTGAGCCGTGTATGCTTATGCAGTGTGAGCCGAAGCGTGGCGCCAATACGATGGCTGCTTTCAGTCATTTGTGGAAAGAGGTACAGGAGAAGATTCAGGTGCCGGAAGGATATAAGATGACGTATTTCGGTGAGCAATCCGAGCAAGATAAAGGTAATAAGGCGATCGCCGCTAATATCCCGTTGATGTTCGGTTTGATTTATGTCACCTTGTTATTCTTATTCCCGAAATATTACAGGAAACCGGTATTGATCATGGCGATGCTGCCGTTGATCTTCATTGGTGTGGTATTGGGATTGTTGGTGTTCGGTAAGTCCCTCGACTTCTTTGCTATGCTGGGTCTGTTGGGCTTGATCGGTATGAATATCAAGAATGCGATCGTGCTGGTGGACGAGATCGGTTTACAATTGAATGCAGGCTTGTCTCCGGTGAATGCCGTGATAGAGGCAACGAAAACCCGTATCGTTCCGGTGACGATGGCTTCCGGTACGACGATCTTAGGTATGTTGCCGTTGTTGGGTGACGCTATGTTCGCCGGTATGGCGGCTACCATCATGGGTGGTCTGTTCGTATCTACGATCTTGACGATCTTCGTGCTTCCGGTTACTTATTGTGTTTTCTTTAAGATTAAATCAGAGTAAAAGGTATGAGAAATAAAATAATCATAGGTTGTTTATTGTTGGGTGCCTTGTCCGCTAAAGCGCAAGACACCCGGCTATCGGCTGGGGGAAATAAAGAAAGGGGGCTTGGATAAAGACTTGCCTTGT
>OBZC01000631.1_pt1 | contig 36697 bp, 26 predicted proteins | sample 1538231 | NCBI WGS metagenome assembly OBZC01 (sample SAMEA2580225, study PRJEB22360) | human gut metagenome | biome: human gut; feature: human-associated habitat; material: faeces | place: Denmark | collected 2008/2010 | reverse complement strand
AGAGCAGAGGACTGAAAATCCTCGTGTCACTGGTTCGATTCCGGTTCTAGGCACTAAGTTGAGATAATTACTACATTCGTGTGGTGGTTATCTCTTTTTTGTTATAATTATAAATAAGCAAATAAAGAAATTGTGCAATATTCTAAATTTACTTATTTGTAAATTGTAATTTAAGTTAGGAATAATTTTTTTTAATGAGTCTGTTACATAAATAAAAATGTCTTATTTATAGAATTATATCTGTGAAGTAAATAAAAAAGGCTTATTTACAGAAATTAAGATTAATTAGATAAAAATTGTTATAGTTAATTAGATGATATAGATAGCAATAATAAAATGAAGAGGAAATGAAATAGATGAAAGATAATTACAAGTATAAAGATATGATATCGCATTTGAGGGAATACAGCGAAAAAAATGTAGTTCCAATGCATATGCCGGGGGCTAAGCGCAATAACAGGCTGATTAATGAGTATATGCCGGATATAGGTAATCCGTATGAGATTGATATAACGGAGATTGACGGCTTTGACAATATGCATAATGCAGAGGGTATAATAAAGGCTGCATTTGACAGGACGGCAAGGCTGTATGGTGCTGACGAGAGCCTTTTTCTTGTAAATGGAAGTACGGCGGGAAATATGGCGGCGATATGTGGAGTTACCAATAAAGGCGACTGCATAATAGCAGCAAGAAACTGTCATGTGTCGGTGTATAATGCGATTATTCAGAATGAGCTTGAGGTTGAATATGTTTATCCACAATATGATGAAAAGTACGGATATTATAAGGGGATAACTTTGGAAGAAATCAAGGAAGCTGTTGAAAAGCATTTGCTGGTTTCTGAAAATATAAAGGCAGTGGTTATAACATCACCTACATATGAGGGAAATGTGTCGGATATAAAAAGTATTGCGGAGTATCTTCATAGTTACAATATTCCGCTGATTGTTGATGAGGCTCACGGGGCGCATTTTAGGTTCTCAGAGGAATTTCCGGCGACAGCGGTTGAGTGTGGTGCAGATATAGTTATAAACAGCGTTCATAAGACATTACCATCGCTTACACAGACAGCGGTTATGCATATTAATTATGGATATGTAAATGTGGAAAAGGTGCGAAGATACTGGAATATATATCAGTCCACAAGTCCATCTTATATACTTATGGGTTCTATTGACAGGTGCATGAGTATTATTGAGAAGGATGGAAAGCCCCTTTTTGATAATTATATAAGAAGGCTGAAAGAATTACGTGGCAGACTTAAGCAGTTAAAGAATATCAAGCTGATAGAGTCGGATGACATATCTAAAATTGTTCTTGGGTATCGTAGCGGAAAAGAGCTTTATGAAGTATTATTAAAGAGGTATGGCATACAGCTTGAAATGTCATCACTTAAGTATGTTATTGCAATGACTTCAATATTTGATGAGCAGAGCAATTATGACAGGTTATATAATGCGCTTCGTGAGATAGATGAAGATGATAATCAGGATAAATGTATGTCGGATGAAAAGGCTTGCGTTTCGGATGGCTGCGTATCAGAAGGTAGTATGCAGAATGATGGCAATTCAGAAAATAGAGTGTCAGGTAACTTGATGTTAAATGATATACTTAAAGATAATAGCATACATAATTCCAGCGTGGCAGTAACTTACAATAGCGCAGATATTATTGAAAATAATAACATTGAAAAAGATAGAAACAATAAAAATAATGCATACAATAAGTGTAATAACTATGATAAAGATATATCAGAAGTCAATATAGCAGGCTTTAATAATAAATGTGCCATGAAAATATCAGAGGCGCTTAATATTGGTGACGAGTGTGGATATGATACAGTTTCAATGGATAGTGATGATGTGTATGGCAGAATAAGTGCGGCGATGGTGTATGTCTATCCACCAGGAATACCGATATTGTGTCCGGGTGAGGTAGTATCGGAAAATGTTGTTGATATTATAAAGCAGGCGGTTGAAGAAGGAATTGAAGTTGTTGGATTAGAAGAAGCTGGTAATGAAATTAGGAAAAGGAGCATTTTATGCCTGAGATAGCATTTTTAATGGGAAAAAGTTCAAGTGGAAAGGACCATATATTTAAGGCGGTTGTTGAGGATGAGAGCTTGTGTCTTAACACGATAACCATGTATACAACAAGACCTATGAGGGCAGGTGAGGCTGACGGGGTTGAGTATTATTTTGTGGATGATAAGACAGCTTGTGAGCTTGAAAACAGTGATAAGATTATTGAGATGAGAAAGTATCAGACGGTGTATGGTGAATGGAAGTACTTTACGGCGGATGACGGACAGATAGTGCTGGGAGAGGGAAAACGCTACATCGTGATAGGAACACTGGAGGCTTACAATAAGTTTGTACAGTACTTTGGAAAAGAATGTATGCTTCCGATATATATAGAAGTCGATGATGGAATAAGGCTTCAGAGAGCGATTAAGAGAGAGCAGAAGCAGGAAGTTCCACATTATGAGGAAATGTGCAGACGTTTTCTGGCAGACAGCGTTGATTTTTCAGAGGAAAATATTAAAAATGCTGGGATTGATAAGAGATTTTATAACAATGGTGCGATAGAAGAATGTATATCGCAGATAAAAGAGGAAATAAAGACAAGATTGTGTTAATTATGCATTTATGATAATATGATGTAAGGATGCCAGAGTAAAAAGGTCGGAAAGTTGTTCGTGCTTGTACGATAAGATTACGGGTTTTTTGATACTGACATCGTGTAAGTGGCAAGTTAATTTGACACTTAGATAGTGCCTTTAGGATTAGTATCATATTGATATACATAATAGGCAGAAGTTAATGTTACTGTTTGGAAAGAGATATGCATTTTCTTGAGTTGTTTAAGGATTGCGTTAATTGCAAGGTAATGTAGCAATCCTGATACAGCAGTGAGAGGCAGAATTTACTTTTGATACTAAAATCATAAATACACATAAAATAAAAATGTTTTAATGTGTATAGATAAGATTATATATGGCTGCAAATAGTAACAGATTAATACATGGTCAGTCTTATAAGATACAGATAAACGTTGACAGGAATGGAGTTTATTATGGATATTAAGGTTAATGATATTAAGCCGTCATCACAGGTTCAGAGTGTTAAGAGTACGGCAGGTTCGGATGACAGTTTTAAGTTCACACTTATAAGTAATATTGAAGAGAAGGACCTTCAGGAAAAGCTTGGTAATATGATGCAGGAGATTACTGAGCAGGGTGAGAAGATAGCAAAGCATATGGATATAAAGGATATGCGTAAGTATCGACAGCTTGTAAAGGACTTCCTGAACGAAGTGGTTAACCGTTCGCATAAGTTTTCAAGAGAGAACTTTCTTGACAGAAGGGGTCGTCACAGAGTATATGGCATAGTCAAGCTTGTGGATAAAAATCTTGATGAACTGGCTGGAGAGCTTGTCAAAGAGGAGAAGAACCACATTGAAATTGTTGGCAGAATAGATGACATAAGGGGACTTCTTCTTGATATTACAGCGTAGAAGCAAAGAGTAAAGTATTACAGAAAGTTGCAGGAATAAACATTATGAGTAGTTTTTCAGATATTTACGGATATGAAACAATCAAGGAGCATATGCAGAGTGCAATCAGGCTTGGTAAGGTATCACATGCGTATATTATTAATGGCGGACTTGGCGCAGGTAAGAAGATGTTAGCAGGAATATTTGCTAAGACTTTGCAGTGTGAGAATATGGAAGAGTCAGTTAATCCATGCAATAAGTGCCATTCCTGCATACAGTCTGATACGGGCAACCAGCCTGATATTATATGGGTAAAGCACGAAAAGCCAGCAAGCATCGGTGTTGACGATGTGAGAGAGCAGATAATAGCTGATATGCAGATTAAGCCTTATTCAAGCAGATACAAGATATATATTATAGATGAGGCAGAAAAGCTTACTGTAGCGGCACAGAACGCACTTTTAAAGACTATAGAGGAGCCACCGTCATACGGTATAGTTATATTTCTTACAACTAATGCAGACATATTTTTACAGACTATTCTTTCAAGATGTGTAATGCTTGACTTAAAGCCAGTAAAAAACAGTATTGTTGAGGAATATATAAGGAATAATTATGATGTATCTGACTATGAGTGCAGATTTGCAGCTAACTTTGCACAGGGAAGAATAGGAAGAGCGAAGACGATAGTTGAGAGTACAGAATTTGCACACCTTAAGCAGGATGTCATGCACGTCATAAAGAATGCGAAGGATATGACATCCGGTGAGATTATGGCAGTTGTGAAGGATATTAATAACTATAAGCTTACGATAGATGATTATCTTGACCTTATGGCTATGTGGTTCAGGGATGTTCTGTTATTTAAGAGCACTAATGATACGAACTATCTTATATTCAGTGATGAGATTTCACTTATAAAGTCACAGGCACAGACAATGTCATATGAGGGTATTCAGGATATACTTGACTCTATAGACAAGGTTAAGATAAGACTTAAGGCAAATGTCAACTTTGACTTATGTATAGAGCTGCTTATTATGGCTATTAAAGAGGCTATGTAATATTATTATCAAAGTTAAAATGCTTTGATGGCATTAAAATAATAGCAGAATTGCAGCAGTTTAAATTATTGACTGTAAATGTGTAAATAAAGAAAAATACACAAAATAAGTTGTTTTTGTTTGTATCTTAGATACATTTTAATAGATTACGTAAAATGTGTTTTTCTGATATGGATATAATTGTAAGATATTTTTAATTTGCTCATTTATAGTTATTGTATTATATTTATTGTAAATGATTACAGATATTGAAGTGTTTAAGAATTGTGTGAATTGTATGGCAATGCAGCAATTCTGATACTGTAGCGGGTGGCAATTTACTTTTGACACTCAATTATAATATGTATCTGTAGTACTTTAATCAGAGATTAGGAGAGATAATGACTAAGGTTGTTGGAGTTAGATTCAGACAGGTGGGAAAGATATATTTCTTTGCGCCTGGCAAATATAGTGTTGAAGTAGGTCAGCACGTTATAGTGGAAACAGCAAGAGGTGTCGAGTATGGTTATGTAGTGCTTGGCGAAAGAGAAGTTGAGGACTCAGCGGTAGTACAGCCACTCAAGGCTATCATAAGAATAGCGACACCAGAGGATGATGCAAGAGAAGCCAGGAACAGGGAAAAGGAAAAAGAAGCCTATAAAATATGCATAGAGAAGATTAAGAAACACAATCTTTCTATGAAGCTTATAAAGGTTGAGTATACATTTGATAATAATAAAGTGCTCTTCTACTTTACAGCAGATGGAAGAATAGATTTCAGAGAGCTTGTCAAAGACCTTGCGGCAGTGTTTAAGACACGTATCGAGTTAAGACAGATAGGCGTGAGGGATGAAACTAAAATTCTTGGCGGCATAGGCTCATGCGGAAGACCGCTGTGCTGCGCTACTTATATGCCTGAGTTTGTTCCGGTATCTATAAAGATGGCTAAAGAGCAGAACCTTTCGCTCAACCCTACTAAGATATCGGGTGTGTGCGGAAGACTTATGTGCTGTCTTAAGAACGAGCAGGAAACTTATGAGGAGCTTAACAGCCATCTTCCAAATGTTGGTGATTATGTGACTACACCTGAGAAGCTCAAAGGTGAGGTATCAAGTGTCAATGTATTAAGACAGCTTGTTAAGGTCATAGTTACTCTTGATGGCGATGAGAAGGAAATAAGGGAATATCCTGTTGCCGAGATTAAGTTCAAGCCTAAGAGAAAGAATGACAGAATGAACATAGATGACAAGGAATTAAAAGAACTTGAAGAGCTTGAGAGAAAGGAAGGAAAAGCCCATATCAATGATGACTGATGTTAAGATTAATGCTAATGAGAGAATAGATGATTTGTGCAGGGATAATCTTAAGTTAATTCAGAATACAGAAGTGTTCTGTTTTGGTATGGATGCGGTTTTGTTATCTACATTTGCAAGTGCCAGAAAGACTGACAAGGTGTTAGACTTAGGAACGGGTAACGGTGTAATACCGATACTTATGCAGGCTAAAAATCCGGGTGGAATGTATACAGGACTTGAAATTCAGGATATAAGCTATGACCTGGCAGTAAGAAATGTCAAGATGAATAATCTTTTGGACCATGTAAATATGGTTCAGGGCGATATTAAGGAAGCTTCACGTATATTCGGTGGGGCTTCTTTTAATGTAGTAACAAGCAATCCACCATATATGAATGAAAATCACGGTATAGTGAACCCTGACAGCGCAAAGGCTATAGCAAGGCATGAGCTTCTATGCAGCCTTGAGGATGTGATAAGAGAGGCATCAAAGTGTCTTAAGGTCAAAGGACATATGTATATGGTACACAGACCATCAAGACTTGCAGATATATTTGCGGCGATGAACAGTAATCACTTAGAGCCAAAGAGAATGAGGATGGTGTATCCGCACGCCGACAAGCCAGCCAATATGGTGCTTATAGAGGCGGTTAAGGGCGGAAGGTCACAGCTTAAGGTGGAGAAGCCGCTTATTGTATACAATTCAGATGGAAGCTATACAGGAGAGCTTCTTGAAATGTACGGGATGTAATTGTGTCTTGGCGCACCCGGCACAAGTGTATCAGGTACCTTGCGGAATTCAGTGCTTTTATTAGATTTATAAATGGCTGAGGGGTACAGATGTTGGAAAAGCTACATCAGAATGTGCGCAGAAATGAGGATTAATATGGATATTAAAGAGCAGGGCGTGGAGGCTTATGATGAGGTGACGGCTGGAGGTGTACAGAGCCATACGGGAGCCGGACAGCTTTATCTGTGTGCCACTCCGATAGGTAATCTTGAGGATATAACTTTCAGGGTGTTAAGGATATTGAAAGAGGCGGATGTAATAGCCGCAGAGGATACAAGAAACAGTATAAAGCTGCTTAATCATTTTGAGATAAGTACGCCGATGACAAGCTATCATGAGTACAACAAGTATGATAAGGCAAAGACACTTGTTGAGAAAATGCTTAAAGGTGAAACTGTGGCGGTTATAACCGATGCTGGAACTCCCGGCATATCAGACCCAGGTGAAGAGCTTGTAAGACAGGCACTTGAGGCAGGCATAAAGGTATCAAGTGTTCCGGGTGCAGCGGCGTGTATAACTGCACTTACGATGTCAGGACAGGCGACAAGAAGATTTGCATTTGAGGCATTTCTGCCAGCAGATAAGAATGAAAGAAAAGATGTACTTGCAGAGCTAGAGTCTGAAACAAGGACAATGATTATATATGAAGCACCTCATAGGCTGCTAAAGACTCTTAAGGAGCTTAGTGCAGTGCTTGGCGGCGAACGTGCGTTGACCATATGCAAGGAGCTTACGAAAAGGTATGAGAACAGCATGGTTACTACGCTTGACGAGGCGTGTGAGTACTACGAAGCCAATGAACCAAGAGGCGAGTATGTGCTTGTCATAGCGGGCAAGAGCCGTGATGTGATAAAGCAGGAGGAGCAGGATAAGTGGAAATCAATGTCAGAGCGTGAGCACGTAGAAATGTATATAAACCAGGGAATGGATAAGAAAGAGGCTATGAAGGCAGCAGCTAAGGACAGAGGAGTGTCTAAGAGGGATATATATAATAAGCTGCTGGAGAATTAAGGGTTCCTTGTGAAGAATTGATGTTATGAGGGATATTTAATTTTCTACTATAAAAATATTGAACAAGTATGTCCGCGTTAGAAAAACAGAGTTTTCATAATCTATGAAATGTATCTGAGATACAAACAAAGGCAAAATAATATAAAAAGTATATAAGTGGAAGGGAATTATAAGTATGTGTAATTTTCTTCCACTTTGTTGTTTAAGACAGGAGGAAATAAAGTATGAGCAATAATCTAGATTTATTTGGTGAGATATTTATTAATGAGGTGAGGGATAGGACAATCAGTCTTTTTGATGACAGAGTAAAAGGTAATATGAAGGGTGAGTCTTCGCAGCAATTATATAAGGATGTCCAGACATTAAATGAATCACAGCGTGAGATTATGTATAGGATAATTGAGCAGGTTACAGATTTAAGTATTCACAATATGTTATGTATGTTTGAAGACCATGAAGAGCTCAAATTACTATTAAATGAAGAAAATCTTGTTGAAGAAAGTGACGGTCTGGCGGGAGAATTGTATACAGAGGATGGCTGGATAAAAAGGTATTCAAAGCAGAGGACAGGGGAGATATAAGAGATAACGAGAGAGGTTAAAAGACATATTCTGTCAAAAATGTTACAAAAATGTTAAAAACTTATGCCAAAATGCTTGCTTTATCTTATGAAATACTATATAATTCAACTCATTGTGAAATGTTTCTAAAAAATATTAACAGAAACTTTGTGAATTATAAAAATTATACAAAGTAGATGAATTCATGTAATCGTACTTGTATAAAATATGTTTAATTGTTGATTGACGTATATCCGGGAATTGTTGAAAATCACGAAGGCGGTTAATTACTTAGAAATATTATCACTAAGCTTTTTATAGGAGGAAATTATGAAGAAGAAGACATTTAACAGAGTATTTGCCATGTTTAGTGCAGTACTTATGTTAGTAGGAATGTTCCCTTCTGTTCCAGCAACTGTCATTGCGGCAGAAACTACTGGAAGTGAAGGAACAACAGTCGCAAAAAAGGCATACGTTATGGATGCCGCAGACCTCAAGGCTGAGCAGTTTGGCGAAGATGGCAAGCTTGCAGCAGCTACAGGTGATATTAAAGTAGGAACAGATGATTACTTCACTGTCGGTGCTACAGGAAGTAAGAACTCATTAAAGCAGTTCACAGATGGTGGACGCAGTTGCGAAATGGGTGATTATACACAGGCACTTAATCTCGGTGGTGGATTAAAGACTAATAATGGACAGGCAGGACTTGGTTTTACAACAACAGAGCCAGTTAAGGTTATAGCTTATGTTGCTGTAAAGGCAGTTAATGATAAACATTCATTCCAGTATGCTGCAGCTAATGGCAAGGCAGTATCTATTGATATGGAAAATGACCCAAGTACTGTAAATAAGATTGAATTCACACTTGATGAAGCAGGTCAGTACTGGTTAGGTGGTAATAATGGTGGCGACTTCTTATATGTAGAAGTTCAGAGCCTTTTACCAGAATATTCAATCGAAGGAACAACAGTAGATACATCATTATTCAGTGATGGTAAGCTTATAGCAGACTCTACATTATCAGGTTTCTTCAATGTATACAAGAATGGTGATAAGACAAAGTTAGTTGCTGACCAGTCAGTAGCTTACGGTAAGGAAACACTTACAACATCATTAAGACTTGATGGAAGTCCAACATTTACAGATGGAAAAGAAAAGTCAGTAATTACATTTACAGCTGATAATGACTTCAGACTTACATTAGTAGCAGCCCAGAAGGGTTCAGCAGTTCCAGAATTAAAGTATGTTAAGGATGGCGGTGCTGCAGTTACACTTGCAGATGCAGTATTTGAAAAGGGTACAGCAGCTAAGTACACAGTAGAGCTTCCAGCAGGTACATATAAGTTTGGTGCTCAGAATGGTCTTGATATATTTGATATGAGCGTTAAGTATATCGAAAAGTATGAAATGAACGCTAATGACCTTGATGTTTCTAATGCAGGTGAAGATGGCAAGTTCAAGGTAACAGCAGATACAGCAGTTGGAACAGATGGTTACTTCACAGTAGCCGGCAAGAGTTCAAAGAATGTATTTATCAAGTTAGCAACACCAGCAGAATATAAGGGTGTTACATATAACAATAAGCTTCAGCTTAGTGGAGCTACTAAGTTATCAGATGGAACAGCAACAATTAAGGTTAATGTTGAAAAGACAGCTAAGATTACTCTTGTAGCAGCAGCTAAGGGTGCATCTGGTGAAGGTACTAACCTTATCTATGCTAAGCCAGGTGCTGCTGAAGGTATAGCAATAGGTCAGTTAGGCGCTACAGATGAAATAGGAACATATACAGTAGAAAATGTTAAGCCAGGTACATACTATATCGGTAGCGAAAAGGGTGCTGATATATATGATATCAAGGTAGAATATGACCCAGAAGAAAATAAGCAGGCAGTTGGATGGGATACAATAACAGCTCCTGTTATCGAGTCAGTTACAACAGATGCAGATGGCAATTTCGTAGTTAAGTTCACAGCTAATATTGATGAACTTAATGGTGCTGAAAATGTAAAGATTACAATGCTTGAAGGTGGATGTGAAGTATCTACAATTAATGTTAAGGCTCAGGCTGATTCAGTAACATTTACACCACTCTGGTCAGGTGATTACACATTTACAGCAGTTGCGCAGAGAGTTGGTTCAGCAGATAAGGCAAGTGAAGTATACAATTATGGTTCTTATACACTTGCAGTAAGAAAGCCAGTTATAACATGGGCTCAGAACAAGGGTAACGGAAGTGTATACCTTGACTGGGTTAATATCGAAGATGCAGACAGCTATGCAGTAAGCTACAGAGAAGCTGGAAGCACAGGCGATTACACATATGCAGTTAAAGACCTTGCAGCTAATCAGGCAGATTATACAGTAACAGGTCTTGAGGCTGGAAAGAGCTACGAGTTCAAGGTTGAAGCAACAAGAAACAGTGACGGTTTCGTTGTAAATGCTACTTCAACAGTAGAAGTAAAGAGCGAAGCAGACCAGAAGTGGTATGTTGCTACAGTAGGTTCTGCACAGACAACTAATGCAGTTATCACACAGGAAGATGGTACTGTAACAAAGTACGACCTTGATTCACAGGAATCAACAGTTAATAAGGAAAACAATGTAGAAGCAGTAGACATTTCTAACACAAACGGAACTATTGAACTTGCTTCACAGACAAGTGGTAAGATATCAGATGATGAAGATGGTTTCTCTTACTACTATACAAAGATTGACCCAGATACAGAAAACTTCAAGTTATCAGCTACATTTACAGTAACAGATACTTCAAAGACTCCTGATAACCAGACAGGCTTTGGTGTAGTTGCAGCAGATACACTTGGTATTAACAACTGGGGCAGTGTTGACTATGTACATAAGTACTTCAACTATGCATCATCTATGGTATATAGCAGCAAGTCAACATATCCATGTATGAGAAATGTAACAGGTTATACATCAGCAGATTCATCAAATAATGATGGTGTTGACAGAGTTGTTACAAAGTCAGACTTCAAGAATACAAAGACATCATTTGAAGCAGATGCAACATATGAATTCTCACTTGAGAAGACAGATAATGGTTACACAGCAGTATGCAACGGCGAAGAGCTTAAGAGTGATGATAACTCATTCACTTCAGTTCAGGAAGACGGAACAGTTGTTGTTGGTGTAATGGTAAGTAGAAAAATCGGTGTTAAGATTAGCAATATCAAGTTCACTAAGTCAGAGAGCAAGGGTATTACAGCTAATGACAGCGCTGATGAAAAGGTAAAGCCAAGCGGAAGAGTATATTCTTCTAATACAGTAGGTGCAGCAGAATACGAATTCATCTATGTTCCTAACTGTGATGGTACACTTAAGGTAACAGGTCCAGACGGACAGGCTTATGAAGAAGTATTATCAGCAGGCGATGCAGCAAGAGTAAATGTAGCAGTTAATATTGGTGACAATAAGATAAGCTACACATTTGCTCCAGCAGCAAGCGATAAGATTACATCTACAGATGAACTTACAGGTGATGTAACAGTTAAGCGTGCTGTTTATGGCGAAGAAAATGGTATACTTGTAGTTTCACCAGAAGGAATGTCAGACGGTGATGGTACAGAAGCAAAGCCATTAAATCTTGCAACAGCAGTACAGTATGCACAGCCAGGACAGACAATCGTTCTTAAGGACGGTATTTATAAGGATTGGATATCAATCCAGAGAAGCGTAAGCGGTACAGCAGATAAGATGATTACACTTGTAGCAGAGAATACAGGTAAGGCAGTATTTGAAGGTGTTGGTTTATCAATCATCGGAAGCTACTGGCATGTATATGGTATCTATGTAAAGGATTCAACAGGCGTAGGTATCCAGATTAATGGTAACAACAACATAATTGAAATGTGTACAGTTGAACATTCAGCTAACACAGGTATTCAGATAAGCCGTTCAGGCAGCTCTGACAACAAGACAGGTATCAAGTATAAGTTATGGCCAACAGACAACCTTGTAAAGAACTGTGAGTCATTTGATAACTGTGATGCAGGACGTAACGATGCCGATGGTTTCGCAGCAAAGCTTACTTGCGGTAATGGTAACAAGTTCTATGGTTGTATCTCACATCACAACATCGATGATGGATGGGACCTTTATGCTAAGTCAGTATCAGGCGAAATCGGTCTTGTAACTATCGAAAACTGTGTAGCTTACAACAACGGATGGCTTACAACAGATGATATTACAGATGCTAACTATGAGTATGGTGAAGGTAACGGCTTCAAGCTTGGTGGTGGTTACTTAAAGGGTGGTCACGTTCTTAAGAACAGCATCACATTTGACAACCATGCTAAGGGAATTACAAGTAACAGTTGTCCTGATATTAAGATATATGATTGTACATCTTATAATAACTCAATCAACAACAGTGCTTACAACGTAGGTCTTAATACTAAGGACTCTAACAAGAAGGAATGGGTTGTTAACGGATTAATTTCTATTAATAACGAGAAGAATACAAAGCTTGAAGACTTAATTCCTTTTGCTCTTCATAGCGAAAATAACTACATTTACAATGGTAGTGCTTCATACAACAGCAATGGTGTAGAAGCAACAGATGACTGGTTCGTAAGTGTTGATACTTCAGTTCTTCCTACAAGAAATGAAGACGGAACAATCAATATGCACGGTGTTCTTGAATTAAATGAGTCAGCTCCAGCTAATTCTGGTGCAAGACTTGATGTAACAAGTGCTGATGCTATATCAGTTCAGCCAAGTACAGTAGCACCTGGTAAGATTGAAATAGCTGATACAGTAGAAAAGGCAGATACACCAGCAGTTAAGACAGAATTAGAAGTAACAGATGTACTTACTCCTGCTGAGTGGGAAGCTTACAAGGGCGGTGCAGACGTTAAGGTAACACTTGATGTAAACAACGCAGATGAAACAGTAAGCGATACAGATAAGAAGTTAGTTGAAGATAAGGTTGCGGAAGCTGTTAAGGATGGCGTAGTTGGACAGTATGTTGATATCTCAATCAACAAGACTGTTGGTGAAACTACAACAGAAGTAACAGAAACAAATCATCCTATAGCAGTAAGCGTAACTGTACCAGAAAAGCTTATTAATACAGATTCAACAAAGACTAGAGAGTACAGTATTGTAAGACTTCATAATGGAGTTGCTGAGGTACTTGAGGGTGCTAAGACAGAAACAGTTGATGGTAAGCTCGTTATCTCATTCAGTACAGATAAGTTCTCTACATATGTAATTGTATACAAGGATACAGTAAACGGAAATCCTGGTTCAGATGATGGCAATAAGGGTGATAATAAGGGTGATGATAACACACCTTCAACACCTGATAAACCAACAGAGCCAACTAAGCCAGAAAAACCAGTTAAGCCAACTAATCCTACAGAGCCAGTTACACCAACAGAACCAACTAAGCCAGCAGAACCATCTACAGGCGATGTAACAGGCAATACAGATGCTGCAACTGACAACGGCGCAGCTTCTAATACAGATAGCACAACAGCTGCAGCAACAGAGTCAGGTGAAAGTACAGCAACTGGCGATATGGCTCATACAGCAGTATATGCAGTATTAGCTATGGTGGCAGCAGGACTTGCCTTAGCAGTAGTTGTATATGACAACAAGAAGAAGAGAATATAATATAACAGGGAAGTAGCAAAGGACTAAAGATAAACGTAAAAAAGAGGCGCGGTTAACATCTGGGGGGATGTTAGCTGCGCCTCTTTTAGTGTAAGTTGTTTTCCGGTGTCGGTCGTTTTCCGGAGTCCGAAGTCTTATATGCAGCGGTTTGTCTTTTTCTGGTCAACTGTAGCGTGTCGTCAGTCAGTAATCGTATGTTCATTAATAATAGCCTTTATAGTGCTGTACAGATAAGGCTTAAGTGTGTCGATATCAGCCGGCTCTTTATACAGTATAGCACTGTAGCAGGTTGAACTTATAAGCTCGACTATCATAAACAGCATAATCTCTGGTTCTTTAAGATTAAGTCCTGACTCTGATAACATTTCATAGTATATATCACGGAAATTAATATCATCCTCCGCAACGTTAGTTGTGAGTGCCTCCTTGAATATACCCCATGAAAGATTTTTTGATATAAATGTTAGAAGAGTCTGGTTGTTGTTGAGCGCATTTATGATGTGGTCTGCTATGAATACAATCTGCTCTGTAAATGTGATAGTAAAGTCCGGGTTCTTGGTCTTTTCTTCATCAGCGTAGCTGTTAAGCGCAGTTACGGAATTCTTGAACAGCTTGCTTGCCTCGTGGGATATAAGTCTGTTCCTTATATCGTACTTGTCCTTAAAATACAGGTAAAATGTGCCTTTGGCTATGCCTGCCTTCTGTGATATTTCAGCGATTGAGGTCTTAGATACGCCCTGTGTTGTAAAGAGCTTAAATGCTGTATCTAAGATAGAAGTACGCTTCTGTTGTTTATTATTTTCCAGTTTTCCCATATGAAAACCCCATTTCTATATATACTTGTGGCTGCTGTATTTATTATATGTTAATTTAGCAGATATTTAGAAAAAAGCAAGGTCTTTGTTATATGTTTATCTGTCAGATTAACATTCCTTTAAACTGTAATCATTCTACCACGCTGAAAATAAAAAATCTATAAAAAAATGACTTTAGGTCATTTTATATATTGACTACTGGTCATTTTGTGATAGAATATCGTTTGTAAAGAAAATGACCAAGGGTCATATTTGAGAGTTTTTATCATATGATATAAAGGTCAAAAGTTAAAAATGTATTTTGACATTTATGTCATCATATTTATCAGTGATGATTAAGGAAAATGTAAAGCTGATGAATATGAAAAAAGACGTCACAGACGTAGAAATGAGGCGAATTATGGAAAAGTTTGGAAAAGTAATTGTAAAACTCAGAATTCCAATTCTTATTCTGAGTTTCCTGCTTCTCATTCCATCTGCAATCGGATACTTTAATACAAGAGTTAACTATGATATTCTGTATTACCTTCCGAGCGAGATAGAAACTATGCAGGGGCAGGACATTCTTATGGATGATTTTAATAAGGGTGCCTATGCGATGGTAGTCGTCCAGAATATGGATACAAAGTCTACCGATAAGCTTATTAAAAAGGTTGAAGGTGTAGAGCATGTTGCTCAGGTTATTTCTTACACAGGAATAGTTGGTGAGGATGTTCCTTCAGAAATAGTACCTTCAAAGTTCAGGAAGTATTTCGAGAATGACAGCACAAATACTACATTATTTGCAATATTCTTCGATAATACAACTTCAAGTGATGATACTATGAATGCCATAACACAGATTAGGGAGCAGACAGAAGGGCAGGCATTCATAAGCGGTATGTCAGCAGTAGTTACAGATACTAAGAACCTTTCAGAGAAGGAAACTCCACTCTATGTACTTATTGCGGTTGTACTTGTTTGTATCGTACTTGCTATATTTATGGATTCATTCCTTGTACCAGTATTCTTTATGATAAGTATAGGAATGGCGATTGTATACAACCTTGGTTCTAACATTTTCTTAGGCGAGGTTTCATACATAACCAAGGCACTTGCAGCCGTACTTCAGTTAGGTGTTACACTGGACTACTCAATATTCTTATGGCACAGCTACAAGGAAATGAAGGAGCAGTATCCGGATGACCACAAGGAAGCTATGGCAGTGGCTATCGGTAATACACTTACATCTGTAGTTGGTTCTTCTATAACAACGGTTGCAGGTTTCATCGCACTTTGCTTTATGAGCTTCACTCTTGGTCTTGACCTTGGTATCGTTATGGCAAAGGGTGTTATATTTGGTGTTATCGGATGCGTAACTATACTTCCATCACTGATACTTACATTTGACAGGGCATTAGAGAAGACAATGCACCGCGAGATTATGCCAAGCTTTGATAAGCTTGCTACATTTATAGTAAACCACTCATGGATATTTGTAATTATCTTCCTTGTGTTATTAGGACCTGCTATATACGGACAGAATCATACATCAGTATATTATGACCTGTCTGATACACTTCCAGATGACCTTGCATGCTCACAGGCTAACAAGAAGCTGGAAGAAAACTTTGATATGAACTCTATCTATATGATACTTGCTGACACTAATATGTCTACAGACACAGCTAACGAAATGCTTGATAAGCTGAGCAATGTAGATGGTGTACAGTTTGCACTTGGACTTGACACAGCGCTTAAGTCTGGTATTCCACAGGAATTCCTTCCATCAAAGACAGTGTCAGAGCTTAAGGGTGAGGATTATCAGATAATGATGGTTGCTACTGATTACAAGATAGCATCCGATGAGATTAACAACCAGATTAATCAGGTAAATGATATTGTAAAGTCTTACGACTCTAAGTCAATGGTAGTTGGTGAGGCACCTTGTACAAAGGACCTTATCACTATAACAGATAAGGACTTTAAGACAGTAAGTGCAGTATCGATAGTAGCTATATTTGTTATTATTCTGTTTGTACTTAAGTCAATATCACTTCCTATAATCCTTGTTGCAGCTATTGAGTTCGCTATATTTGTAAATATGGGTATTCCTTATTTCACACATACACAGATACCATTCATCGCATCAGTAGTTATTGGTACTATCCAGCTTGGTGCAACAGTCGATTATGCTATTCTTATGACAACAAGATATAAGAAGGAAAGAAGTCAGGGATACGCTAAGAAAGAAGCTATTCAGATAGCACTTTCAACTTCAATACCTTCAATTATCGTTAGTGCGCTTGGTTTCTTCGCAGCGACATTCGGTGTTGGATGCATAGCTTCAGTTGACATGATTGGTTCACTGTGTACACTGATGGCACGAGGCGCGATTATAAGTATGTTCGTAGTTATATTTATACTTCCATCGCTGTTTGTGTTATGTGATAAGTTAATTATTAATACAAGCTTGGGATTTAAGCCTAAGAAAAATCAGGATATGTAGTCAGAGCAGATGTATGAACGAGTAAAGATGTATATGTCGTAACAGATATAATAATATATCGGGAAATAAGGAAATGGAGGAATAGTTATGGTTAAGAAGACTTTATTTAAGTATGGTTCAGTGTTAATGAGTGTTGTTCTCATAGCTTCAACACTTACAGCATGTGGAACTAACACAGCATATAATCAGACACAGAGTGAGGTTGCCATAAGCAGCGAGGCAGCTTCTAATACAGAGAGCATTATTTCAAATGCAATTAAGAACGAATTATCTGTATCAAACACAAGTACATTGAAGACAAATACGCGTGACGAGATGGTATATGTGTTTGGCAAGGCGGATGGAACACAGGACCATATCACTGTAACTGAAAAGGTGACAGATACTAATGGTAAAACAACAACTAACCAGAGCAGCTCAACAAAGAGCGCACCTGTTTCAATAAAGGTTACTTACAAGTTAAATGGTACTGAAACAAAGCCAGAAGATATGATAGGAAAGAGCGGTAAGGTTACTATCAGATATGACTATACTAATAATGAGAAGAAGACTATAACAGTTAATGGAAAGTCACAGACAGCTTATGTTCCATTTACTATGATAACAGGAACTCTTCTTCCAACAGATAAGTTCAGTAATGTAGAAGTTACTAATGGCAAGGTAAGCAAGGTTGGCGACAACATCATCGCACTTGGTATGACTATGCCTGGTTTAAAGGATACTTTAAATCTTAAGTTTGACGATGAAAGTCTTGATATGGATATTCCTGAATACTTTGAAATATCAGCAGATGTAGAAGACTTTGAGCTTGATATGTCTATGTCAGTAGCAACAACAAGCGTGCTTGATGATATAGATACAGATGATTTCTCAGTTGCAAAGCTTGAAGATAAGATGAATGAACTCCAGTCAGCAGCAGACCAGCTTACAGACGGAACAGTAACTCTTCAGGATGGTACACAGACACTTGCAGACAGTATTCCAGCACTTACAGATGGTGTAGGCAAGTTAGATGACGGTGCTTCATCACTTAAGGATGGTATATATGCTTATACAGATGGTGCAACAGCACTTGCAGCAGGAGCAGGACAGCTTAAGGATGGCATTGCAGCTTATACAGACGGTGCTAACCAGCTTGGAGCAGGAGCAACAGAGTTAGAAACAGGAATTAAAGATTATACAGATGGTGTTGTTAAGCTTGGAGCAGGAGCAACAGAGTTAGAAACAGGAATTAAGGATTATACAGACGGCGTGGCACAGATTAGCGCAGGTTCTACAGACTTAAAGAGTGGAATAAATGCATATACAACAGGTGCCAAACAGTTAGGAGCAGGAGCTGCCCAGTTAAAGACAGGTGTAGAAACTTATACAGCAGGTGTAGCAAGCGCAGCAGCAGGCGCTAAGCAGGTAAGTGATGGTGTATCACAGTTAAAGACTATGCTTACAGAAACTATGGCTAATCAGCTTGCAGAAAATCTTAGTTATTATAAGACTAACAAGAATATACAGGAAAGTGTATCACAGCTTACAGCAGCAGCTACAGGAGCTGGTCTTAGCGGTATTACTATAGCAGACGACCTTACAGCACTTGCAGCAGTTAATGGTGATGATGCTGTAGCAGAGAAGATTACAGAGCTGTATACAAAGTATCTTACAGCTTATACACAGAGCGTTGTTGCTAATGGTGCAACAAGCCAGATAACAAGTTTATATGCTAACCAGTTAGGCCTTTTAGTTAAGGCTGCAAGCAATCAGGGTGCAGCAGGAGCACTTGCACAGGTTGCTGCACAGATTGCAGGAAGCGCTTCATCTATAGATACACTTGCACAGGGTGCAAGCAGCTTAAGCACAGGTCTTGATACTCTTAATGAAAAGAGTACTGAGCTTAACAGTGGGGTAAGCGATATTAATGATGGTTTAGTAAAGCTTAATTCTAAAAATGATGACCTTAATGAGGGAGTTGCAAAGTTAGATACAGGAGCAGATAAGTTAGACTCAAATAGTAAGAAGTTAAATACAGGAGCAGCAGCTTTAAATGCAGGTGTTGCTACACTTAATTCTAAAAATAATTTACTTAATGAAGGTATTCAAAAAATAAATGCAGGTCTTGGAACTCTTAACAGTAAGAATGATACACTTAATGGTGGTATCGGTCAGTTATACAATGGCTTTGCAACACTTAATGCTAACAATCCAGCATTAAGAGATGGTTCATCACAGCTTGCAGATGGTACATCAACACTCAGGTCATCATCTACAACTTTAGCAGACGGCGTTACACAGCTTAATGAAGGTGCTATAACACTTAAAGATGGTATGGCTGAATTTAATGCATCTGGTATCAAGGCTATCACAAGTCTTGTTGGTGATGATGCTGACATAGCAGTAGATACAATCAAGGAAGTAATTAATCTTGGTAAGAATTACAACACATTCCTTGGTAAGACAGATGGAAAGGATAGTTCAGTAACATTTGTATACAAGATGGCTGAATTAACTAAATAATCAAGCTTACTTTTCCAAAACTCTCATATATATGCCAGCCCGGCTGGCGGAAAGATTAATGGTCTTTCAAAAAAGCCCCCACAGTGTATAGGCTGTGGGGCTTTTTTATATATGTATATTAAGGGGCAGAAAGTGTATACAAGAAGCCACTCCTGTAACATCATTCAGCTAAGCTGAATAAGTGCTACCAGAGTGGCTGTTTATGCAAATTAATATTAAGTTTTTTTAAAAGCTCTTGAAATATTCTTCCAGTCTTGTAAATGTCTTAGTAAGCGAAACTGCCTCATCTTCACTTAAGTCCTCAGTGATGTAGTTAATCATATCCTCGTGGAACTTCTTGTGATGGTTATATGCAGCAAGACCTTTATCAGTGAGTGATGCATATACAATACGGCGGTCTTTATCACCACGCGTTCTTATGACATAGCCTTTCTTGACAAGTCCGTTGATGCCAACAGTAAGCGTACCCATAGTAACACCAAGCGCCTTGGATATAATGCTCATGGTTCTAGGTTCACCTATACCTATAGCTTCTATAATATGCATATCTGTAACAGAAATATCCTTGAATTCGTCTGTAATTAAAGCCTTTTCTTCTATATTCATGATATCGTTAAACAATGTCACAAGTATAGAGTTTAATGATTCGTAAATGTCCATAAAAGCACTCACTTTCATATAAAATTAACGTAAAAAACTAATTACATTATATATTACAACAGGGGTTAATGCAACAAAATAGATGATAACGTTTACGATAACGTTGCCAGAGATAACTCCTGCATTAATAATAATATTGTAGATGACATAAAAAGAACGAATAGGCTATGAAATTTCAGAAAAATATGTTGCTACATTAAAATTTTTTATAAATGTTATAAATTTTGTAAGTTGGTCGGGTACAAAAATTCCTTTTTTCCATATAATACCAAACTTGCTTGAAATCGCAGGAGAGACAGGGATTGACAAGAAATCTTCCTGATTGGCAGCAAGGGAGGAATATAGAAAAGCTCCACATTTACCGCCTCGGATGAAGTTCAGGATGGTGACAAGCTGGCTGCAATACATATGAATATTGGGAGTGATTCCAGCAGAACGCATCTGGGTAATCACAGTCTGTGTCTGGACGGAGTCTGTGTTAAATAAGATAATGGGTTCATCTTTTAACATTTCCATGGTAATTTCTTTTTCATGGGCATACCGGTGGGTCTTGTGGACACAATAGACATATCTGTCTTTCATTATGGTATAACTGTTGTATTTATCCAGATTGTAAAAGTCCATATTTGCCATTGCCACATCTAATTGTTCATTATCTATCATAGAGCGGGCACGTATAGAGCCATATTCTAAAAGCTGGATTGGGATATGGTACTGTTCCTGAAATTGATCGGTGACTCTGGGAAAAAATACGGTGCTGATCATAGGCGGAATTCCAATGCGCAGTGGAGGACGATTCTCTTCAATATTTGAAAAATCAGCATAGAGTTCTTGTGTCTGTTTCAAGATATATTCTGCTTTCTGATAAAAGGCCTCTCCGTCTTTCGTGAGGGAAATTCTGTTTTTTCCATGATTAAAAAGCTTTAAATGAAATTCTTTTTCCAAATCACGAATAGAGGTGGATATTGTAGGTTGTGAGACGTAAAGTGCCTTTGCAGCTCTTGTAATACTGTGATAGCGGCATACCATACAAAAATATTCCAATTGTGTCAGTGTCATGACAGGAAAACCTCCATTTCTTTTACGAAATTAACAATATAATTTCAGTATAGTTAAAAACTATGCTATCGTCAAGTATATTAAATGTACATTATGTTTGAAATGAGATATTCTGTAAAAAAAGGAAAGTTATATTTAACATAAATTAATAATAATGCAAATTAAGCAAAGATGAAAAATTGCTGGAAGATGGCATAAATGCTATTGGTGTTGCTATAAATGTGGGAGGCTGGAACTATGTAAGAGGACATATAGTTTTAGATAAGGACCTGAACTTTACAGTAGACATACATAATAGCTTTGAATACAGGGAAGAGACTATAATGATAAAGGAGATGTAGAAATCATATGCAGGAAGAAACAAAAGCAAAAAAAGAAAAAAATACAGTGAAATTTTCAATTAAGTACAGAGTGCTGCTGTTAGTGCTTGGTACAATTGCGATAATGGCGGCATTGATCCTTGCGTACATTATTCCAATGGCAAAAAAAATACAGAAGTCCTCAGTTGAGAACAGCATGTTAGAACTGGCAAAGCTTGGAGCACGGTCCATTGACATCGAGTATAAATCAAAGCAGAATGTGTCAACACAGGATCTGGAAGAATTGTTAAAAGATGTGCAGATTGAAGGCATTTCTTCGTGCTACGCATATGTTGTTAATACCGATAATATCCAAGTATATCACAAAAGACCGGGAAAGACAGGAACGTTGGTAATAAATGAGATTATAAAACAGCTCAATGCAGACATTAAAAATAACAAATCCTATCAGCATAGTGCTATTATCAGTTATGTAGATGAAAATGGTATCAGCAAATATGCGGCTTATGCCGTATCGGATACGACCAAGTGGGTAACGGTTGTCGCAGGTTATGAGAAAGATGCCATGCAAAATATCAATATGATTCAGACTAATAGTATTGCAGTATTAGTTGTATTGGTAATAGTTATTATGGTTATCGGTTATGTGCTTTCACTTAAAATTACAAAGCCGATTGCTACAATGACAGATACAATTAAAGATATTGCAGCATTTAATTTTACAAAGTCTGACAAACTGAGTATGCTTCAACACAGAAGTGATGAAACCGGTGAGATGGCAAGGCAGATATTTAATATGGAAGAAAATTTACAGCAGATAGTTACTTCAATTAAAGAAATGTCTGTGCAGATGTCACAGAATGCTGTAAATCTTGTAAAGGTTACGGAAACTATCAATCAGGCAAGTGAGGATAATTCGGCAACATCAGAAGAACTGGCTGCCAGTATGGAAGAAACATCAGCCACAGCTACAACAGTGGATTCTAATATAGGTTCAATTTTAAGCAACACAGAAGTTATTGATAAGGAATCACAGAATGGTGTTGCTATGGCAAACGAAATTAACAGCAGAGCAATGAATATGAATAGGAATGCTGTGGATTCCAGCAATAAGACTATGGATATATATAATGATGTCAAAGTCAAGACCAAACAGGCAATTGAACAGTCTAAGGCAGTAGACAAGGTCAATGTGCTTGCAGCAGCCATTCAGGAAATTGCAGACCAGACAAGCCTGTTATCATTAAATGCTTCTATTGAGGCAGCAAGAGCTGGAGAAGCTGGAAAAGGATTTGCGGTCGTTGCGGGAGAAATCGGACAGTTAGCTTCCCAGTCTACAAGTACGGTTACAAGCATCATGAAAATTGTCAATGAAGTAAATGCAGCAGTCCAGAATATGGAAATCTGCATGTCAGAAACACTGGAATTTCTTGAAACAGAAGTCATTGCTGACTATAAGAATTTCATTGATGTTAGTGAGCAGTACAAGTTAGATGCTGAAAATGTCGATATATCCATGAATAAGATTTATGAAATGGCAAATGCACTGAAAAAATCATCCGAAGAAATTGTTTCAAGTGTATCAGGTATTACGGAAACGATTGGACAGGCAGCAATTGCAGTTAATGATGTGGCAGAAAAGACAATGCAGGTTGTTACGTTATCAGACGATGTTATGAAGGTTGTCAACGTTACGAATGAAGATTCTGCAACACTTAGTAAAATTGCAGACAAATTTATATTGTAAAAATTAAGGGAGAGATATGTATGAATGCTCTTGAAATTACTTTAGTTATTCTAGTAGTCACAATTATAGCTTTTGCAACGGGAAAAGTTTCTTTTTCGGTAATTTCTTCGGGAATTATTCTTGCACTTATTATTACCGGTATTATGACACCAGAGGAAGCTTTCAAGGGATTTATTAATACAAACGTTATTATGTTTGTTGCAATGTTTGTTATTGGTGCAGGACTTACGAAGACAAAGCTGATTGATTATGCGAAAAAAGTGGTGTTTCGTTATAAAGAAAATCTGCAGATGCTGATTATGTTATCCTGTCTTACCGCATCGATTCTTGCATGTATTACAAATGCTACTGCGACTGCCGCTATTATGATTCCATTTCTGATTGAAATTGCAAATGATATCGGAACAAGCCGTAGTAAACTTTTATTCCCAGCCATGGCATGTGCAAACATTGCTACGTCTATGACTTTTCTTGGACAGGGAGCCAGTAACATGACATGGAATGATATTATGATGAAAGGTGGTGCACCTCATTCACTTCAGATATGGGATTTCACAATAGCCAGGATTCCATTGCTTATTGTTGCAATTGCCTATATGGTACTTGTTGGACATAAATTAATGCCGGATATTGATAATAGCAAATTTGACGATGAGCTCCATAGCAGTGGGAATACAGTAAAAATGAGTCCGTTCAAGGAAAAACTAGCATTGATTATTGTTTTGACAACGATAATTCTGATGCTTTTTGAAAACGTAATTGGAATCAAAATGTATCTGATTGCATGTATTGGAGCGGTTCTGCTGGTGCTTACCGGTGTACTTTCCGAAAAGGAGGCATTGGAATCAGTTCATATGCCTACAATTTTCTTGTTTGCAGGAGTACTGACTCTTTCCGATGCTATCAAAATAACTGGTGTTGGTGATCTTGTGGCTGATTTTATGATTAAACTTGTTGGTGGTACAACAAATACGTATCTTATGATGGCTATATTTTTCTTTATTCCATTTTTACTTACACAGGTTATGTCAAATCTGGCAACACTGACAATTTTTATTCCGTTAGTTACATCAGTATGTCTTAAGATGGGACTTGATCCTCGTGCAGCGGTTGTAGGAGTTCTTACTGCAAGCTGCATTTCTATCATGACACCGATGGCGGCGCCTTGTCAGATTATGATTATGGAACCGGGAGGATATACCTTTAAAGATTATTTAAAATGTGGAGCTCCGCTGGCACTGATTCTGGCATTGATGACCGTTGTCCTTATGCCATTGATGTTTCCGTTCTATTAAGATATTCTTTTCTATATTAGAAAGAGAGTTTATGTCTATAATATTAGAATATTTTTACAGAGATTTCTATTTTATTATAGGAATCTGGAGTATTGTATAAAGAGAAAGGATAAGAAAGTGACAGAGAAAAATAAGCATTATGGTATTCAGGCGAAATGGGATGATTTCCATAAAATTGGGATTTATAATGGAAATACATTTTAATTAAATGATCTGGATGTACTGATACTGAAAGAACATAAATGTTATTCCTATCATATTAACACTATTGCTGCTTATTCCGAATGGATAGAAAACAGGGAAGGAACTGATTCGGGAGAAAAACGTAAGGAGTTTCATCCTGTTGGTTACTTTAAAGGAAAGCAAAGAATTATAGATACAAAGCTTTTTAATAAGGATACTGGTATTTATGAAGGAGAACCTCATGATGCATTGGTGTGGTCAGATACAGATGCAGACGAAAAATGGAAAAAAGAACTTGTTTTTCAGATGGAAGAGGTTCAGGTACAGGTAAGAATCCGTTTTATAGCCAGAGGTCCTAAAGTGGCGTTTTGTGGACATAGTTTTACTGGATTGTGGGACAGCTCTTATTATTATTTCAGGGAACTGGCCAAAATGGGTGACTGGAAACAGTAATGAGGCCGTGGAAACTTATAGCGGAGAGATTGGTGCAAAAGATTATAAACAGAGACCGAGGATGTTGCAAGGTGCAAAAATATTACATGATAAAATACAGGGCAAGGCAGGGAAAATGATTCTCTGGGCACCACATGCATATCAGTATGGATATCTTCAAAGCAGGGCTCCCAAGCCATGGATGCCGGGTATGCCTGGAGATGTATATGATAGAGATGGAGATAATTATATACTCACCATGACCACAGAAGAAATGGCGAGGACAAACGCAGAGTGGTATTTGAAAATGACCGAAACGCTGGGTAAGGATACAGAAGTGCTTCCGGTATGTTTAGGATATTGGGAACTCAGAAAACAATATGGCTTATATGTGAATCCTTATTTGTCCCCGGAAGAAGGTGGAGATTACGGACACCAGAACAATATAGGAAATTATATTGCGGCTTGTCTATTGTATGCAAAGGTGTTTGAAGAAAGTCCGGAAGGATTGGGGATTCCAGTATCTCATACCTTTGGAATGCCTGGAGGAAAGGTGACACAAGAACAGGCAGAGATAATTCAGCAAGTTAGCTGGAATGTATATAATAATTGAAAAAAAACAGAATAGAAATATGTTTATATGCTCACGGAAGATGATCAGTGCTTATATCAGCCTGAAAATTTTCTGTGAGTTTTTAAATATTTTTGTAACAAATGACGATAGATTACATTACAAAAATGACACAATGGTCTATGTTTTTCAGTCAATCCTTATGAAATATTGGGTGGTGCTTCTGGAAAGACAGGACACCACCCCTATCAGACTAAAAATTACAATTTATCTATTTATTTTTTTAGACTTTACAACAAATGTGTAGAGTGTTGTGCTGCTGCAAATAATTATAAGTAGTGTAAGCCAGAGTACAATATTGCTGTTATCACCTGTCTGTGGTGTTTCAACCTTATTGTCAGCAGCTTCAGCTACATTTTCTGTTAAAGCAGAGGTTGAAGGTGATATTGATGTATCTGTTGATGCATCTGCTGATGCATCTTCAGATGAGCCCGTTGAATTGCCTGCAAGCTGCTGTTTTGTAATAAGATATGTTGAGCAGTGGTCCTGTTCGTTTGTGACCTCATCTGTAGATTTAGTAAACTGCTGTATAAAATGATATTTTTCAAAGGTATATATTACTGACATAATACTTACCAGAACAAATAAAACAAGTATAAGAATAATCTTTAAAAGATTATTATCAGATGAAAGAAGCTGTAAAACAAAGCCGGCAGCAAGGCCGCTGAGAGGCAGCAGAATTCTGGCACCCTGCCCTATATCGATGCTTCCATCAGAATGGATAAGCGTTACTGCACTATCAAGAGTGCTGAATAAGCATGCCATCAGCATTACAAGGGCTACAATACTGATAAATAAAGGAATGTAATGTTTATTTCCCTTTATTATATTTTTATCTGTTATTTTATCTGTTATTTTACCTATATTTTTATCTACATTATTGTCTGTATTTTTTTCGATTATATTGTCAGTAGTATCTTTGCTGGTGTTATACCAGCTATACCGGTTAAAAATATGTTCATTCCATATTAACAAGATAAAAAGCATCAGCATAGATGCTGACAATATAATAAGCTGTATTGTCTTTATATGAATAGCATTATGGTTTATAAACTGAAGCAGAATGCCAAAAAAATATGAGATGCCAACTGTTTTTGCCAAATGCCTTTTTTCAATCATACATGCAGATACATAGTATACATTACTTCCAACAAGACCAAGAAGTATAAAAAGAATGATCCCTCCGTGAAATATATATTCAAATGACTTACTGCATGTAATGAGTATTGTAAAAAAAACAGAGAGCAAGCCTGCTAAAATCATCAGAATGTTTTGAAGCCTCCTGCTTAAGAAATATTTAAGCAGAGGTTATAATAAAAAACCTGCTGTACTGACACCAAGTACATAATTCTGTGAAAGAGTGGCTTTTTGTTCTGATACAAGAAGAGAAAGCTCATTTACAAACATATATTCAACACTTAAAAAAACAAATGTAAATAATCCCATTAAAACAATAGCATAGATATGTGGCAGGCTGGTTAAAGTTCTAAGACTGCCACCTTTTACGGTGTCCTTCTGAGGTGAATTCATATAATAAAACCTCCTTATATACGATGATAATTGTGTGGATTGCAAAGCAATCAACGAATTCATATGTGTTATAAAATTATATATTTGAAAGTGGGTTAAGTCAATGATGGTTACAGGATGGTGAAATTGTCAGCTATCTGTCAGCAGAATTGCCAGTCACATGGTGGTGAAATAGTCAGTCATAGGACAGTGGAATTGTAAAAATATATCAGGAATATAAGCAAATATTCAATCAACGGTCATTTTGAAATATTCAATCCAGATAATTTATTTACATTTTAAATAATGAGTGATAAAATGTTTTGTATATAAAATAAAAGGAGGGATTGGTATGGGATTTAAGAGATTATTATATATTTTTATGATTATTACGTGCAGCATATTTATGGCAGGCTGTGCAGTTCATGCAAGCCCTGATGATTATGCGGTGAATGAAGGATATGAGGTGAAGGGCAGCAGCTCTAAGAACATAGGCAGTGGTAATGCTGGCGGAGGAATGTCAGGTATAGCAAAGGATAAGATAAAGGTTGGTGTTATACATTTGTCAGATCCGGCAGAGGGCAGCGGTTATACATATACACATGATATAGGCATACAGGGAATGCAGCAGAATCTGGGACTTTCTGATTCACAGATTATAAGAAAGAATAATATCAGCGATACTGATGAGGCTGCAACAAGAAAAGCGATTCAGGAATGCATTGATGCAGGCTGTAACATAATATTTACTACTAGCTGGGGATATATGCAGACTACGGCTGATATGGCAGAAGAATATCCGGATGTATATTTTTCTCATGGAACAGGATATATGAGCAATGGTAAAAACTTTAATAATTATTTTGGAAGAATATATCAGGCGAGATATCTTAGCGGAATAGCAGCCGGACTTAACACTAAAACGAATAAAATAGGTTATGTTGCTGCTATGGGGCTGGATAATTCGGAGGTAACAGGTGGAATAGATGCATTTGCACTGGGAATATATTCTGTTAATCCGGATGCAAAAGTATATGTAAAAGTAACTAACAGCTGGTATGACCCTAAGGGAGAAGAGGAGGCAGCGAAAACACTGCTTAATATGAACTGTGATGTTATTGCACAGCATTGTGACACTGTATATCCTCAGACACTTGCACAGGAGAAGGGCGTATACAGCATAGGATATAATTCAGATATGAGTAAGGAAGCTCCGGAAGCGTGCTTATGCAGTGTTATATGGAACTGGAGTGCATATTATACATCAGCAGTCCAGAGTGTAATCGATGGGACATGGGATGGAAGCAACTATTATGGAGGCATGAATGAGAATCTTGTAAGTATAACTCCTGTCGCAGATTTTGCGGCTGATACAACACAGGAGAAGGTTAATGTAGCAAAGCAGCAGATTCTTAGTGGAAAGAATGGTGTGTTTGATGGTGTTATAGAAACGAATACAGGAGCAACAGTAGGAACTGCGGGAAAGACACTTGATGATTCTGTAATAACAGGTGGGATAAACTGGTATTTTAAGACGGTAAGTGTGATTGAGTGATGATAGCGTGCGGTTATGCTGCACAGAAATGGAGAAACGTATGAGCATTAAAAAGAAGATACTTGCGATGATAGTTGGTCCTATATTAACTCTGGGAATTATATCAGTTATATTTACTCTTACAAGAGTTAAAAGTGCCATGGTTAATGAGATTCAGGATGCGCTTAAGGGAACAGCAGCGGCAACGCTGGCTGCATATGATCAGAATACAGGTGATTATATACAGGCAAGCAATGGTGATATATGGAAGGGCAGCTATAATGTGTCTAAGTCAGAAAGCCTTGTTGATGGAATTAAGCAGAATACTGGAATGGATGTTACATTTTTCTATGGAAGCCAGAGAGTTATGACCTCAGCAGTTGATAAAAATGGCGACAGGCTTCTTGGTTCACCAGCAGGTGATACTGTTATTGATAAGGTTCTTAATAACGGACAGAATTATTTTAGTAAGAATGTATCGCTGGATGGTACTATTAACTATGGATATTTTATGCCCGTATATCAGAATGGAAGTGACAGCAGTATCGTTGGAATGGTGTTTGTTGGAACTAATAGGGCACAGAAGGATGCGGTAATCAATTATCTTATGATCACAATAGGAACAGCGGTATTTGTCATAATGCTTATATGTGCTGCATTTGGAATTAAGATGTCTTCATCAATAACTAAGAGCATAAGAACAAGTATCGGTGTGGTTGAAAAGGTTTCAGCTGGTAATCTTGATGTCTGGGTTGATGAAAAGCTTTTAAAAAGAAGTGATGAAATAGGTGATTTATCAAGAGTCACGATTACACTCCGAGATGCCACAAAGACTGTAATAAAGGATATTTCAGCGAATGCAAATGCACTTCTTGATGCAGGAAATGCACTTAAGGAGGTTGCAGATAAGACAAATGGCACGATGGCTCAGGTGAGAACGGCTGTAACAATGATTGTTGATAATTCAAGCGACCAGGCAAGGAATTCACAGAATACATCTGAATATATGAGGGCTATGGGAGAAGATATTACTGAAACCTCAAGGGAAGTGGATGCACTGGATGTCAATGCGGCATCTATGCAGCAGTCAAGTGAACAGGCCTCAGATACACTTGAAAAGCTGAGCGTAATTAACGGTGATGTTGAACGTATAATAAATGATGTTAAGGAACAGACTATCAGGACTAACAATTCAGTACAGAAAATACAGGATGCTACCACATTTATCGCTTCAATAGCAGAGGAAACCAACCTTCTTAGTCTTAATGCTTCTATTGAGGCTGCCAGGGCAGGAGAGAGTGGAAGAGGCTTTGCGGTAGTTGCAGAACAGATTAAGAGGCTGGCAGAACAGTCGAATACATCAAGCCAGGAGATAGATGATACTGCAAGAGCACTTATGCAGGATTCTACAAAGGCGGTTGAGCTTATGAAGCAGATGCAGGATATAATAATGAACCAGAGCGAAAGCATGAAGGAAACACGTATGGTTGTGGGAAAGGTGCTTGATGAGATTGAAAGTTCAATGAAAAGTATCAGCAGTATCAAGGCTAGTACACATAAGCTGGAGGTATCCCGTAACAATGTAGTATCAGCGGTTGATGAACTGTCAGAGATAGCTATGAATAATGTTGAGGGAACAAGAAAAACCCATCAGGAAACTGAGGAGGTTGCCGGTTCATTTACACAGGTATCAGAAAGTGCAGAACAGCTAAGAAAGATAGCTGGAATGCTGGCAGATAGTATAGATTATTTTAAGATATAGAGATAAGACAGCTATGCAGATTGTTATATAAGTAGCTATATAAGTAGTTATGTAAATAGTTATACATATAGTTATGCAGACAGCTATGCAGAGAATCGGGAAAGCCAGAGAAAGAATAAATATGCAAAAGGAAATTTATATTATAGTTTTGAAAGGTAATGAAAGGTAACGAAAGGAAATGCAAGGTAATGAAAGGTGAAAAAATACAGTTTGCATTTTTATCGGCTGAGTAGTATCATTTAATGGAGTATTATTTTTTGGACAGAGCAATAAATGCAGTTTATTGTTAATGCATATAAAATATTACTTAATATTAGGTTAAAAAGTTTAATGATAGATGGAGGCACGTATGAAGTTCATAGCAATCGGCGAATTGATGTTAAGATTATCACCACCTAACTATGAGAAGATAGTTACAACTCACAATTTCATCGTTAATTACGGTGGAGCTGAGGCAAACGTAGCTGTTTCTTTAGCTAACCTTGGTGTTGATTCAACATTTTTTACAGTATTACCTAACACTGACCTTGGTAAGTCATGTATCAACTACCTTAAGGCTAATGATGTACACACTAAGCACATCATCAAGGCTGATGGAAGAATGGGACTTTATTATCTTGAAGAGGGCGTTTCTGTAAGACCTTCACAGGTAATATACGATAGAGGAAGTTCAGCATTTGCTGAGTATGATTATAAGGATGTAGACTTTGAGAATATCTTAAAGGATTATGACTGGTTACACTTAAGCGGTATCACACCAGCTCTTTCATATAACTGCCGCCGTCTTATAGATAAGGCTATCAAGGCAGCTAAGAAGCTTGGACTTACAGTCAGCTTTGACCCTAACTTCAGAAGTACTTTATGGTCTTTTGAAACTGCAAGGGATGTACTTAGCAAGTATCTTCCATATGTAGATGTACTTATAGGTATTGAGCCTATCCATGTATACAATGCAGATGGAACAGATGTAAAGGATGGTCTTACTATGGACCCATCTTTTGAGGATATGGACAGAGTATTCAAGGCTATTGACGAGCAGTATCATATGAAGGCGATTGCAAGAACTGTACGTTATGTACATTCAGGAAGCAACAACTCTCTTAAGGCGTTCTATTATGCTGACGGAAAGACTTACGAGAGCAAGACTCTCAATTTTGAGATTGTTGACCGTGTTGGTGGCGGCGATGCGTTCTCTTCTGGTCTTATCTATGCTCTTATGCAGGATGGATGGAAGCACGAAGATATCGTGAACTTCGCAGTAGCTTCTTCAGTAATGAAGCACGCTATCCGTGGTGATACTAACATCACAAGTGTTGACCAGATTAAGCGACTTATGAATAATGCTTCATTTGATGTGCAGAGATAGTAAGTTGTGTTAAGGGCTATATGGCTTGTTATCCTATTTTTATGCTCATATTGAGGTGAGGCTTAAGGTTTTTCACCAACCTATGGGCAGACCTATGTGGGATTAGACATTTTGCTCTTGGCATCATATATTATTATAAATTTAAATGTGCAGCCTGCACGCATATAGTTTAACCGGATATTTTAGGTATCTGGTTGGATTGTATGCGGGTGGGGTGCTTTTTTGTTTTGTGGGGGAGAATGAAAAAGGCTGTTTTAATACAACATTTCTATAAAAATATATGAAAAGGTATTAAAAAGTATAAAAAGGTGTTATAATATATAAAAATGTATTGAGAGGTGATAATTATGGATGGCAGGTATAAAACAGTATTTAAACCGGGAACATATCCTGAAAAAACCTATGTTTCAAGAAAAGAGAAGATACTAGGATATACATATGAAGACAGATTATTACAAAGTCTTTCGATTGAAGGGTATCTGACATACATTGTAGGTGCTTCCAAATGTGGAAAAACTGTATTATGTGAAAAAGTTATAGGTGCTGAACGTATGGTATCTATGTCTGGTAATGATTTTACAAAGATAAGTGATTTCTGGCAGGGAGTAGGTAAAAAGATTGGCTTTGAAATGTCATCATCTTTTTCAGATAAAACAGAAGATTACAACGATAAATCAAAGGAAGCCTCAATTATTACAAAGAATTATATTAACAATAAAGATAAAATAATAAAGTACTTCATAGAAAATAATAAAATTCTTGTATTGGATGATTTTCATTATGCACCAGCCGATATCCAGTATGAAATTGCGTGTCAGCTAAAGGAAGCAATACGTCTGGGATTTCAGTCTGTTATTATTTCACTTCCACATCGTTGTGACGATGCAATCAGATTAAATCCTGACCTTGCAGGAAGATTATCCGTAATAGAAATTGATGCGTGGGGAAATGACGATTTATGCGAAATTGCACGAAAAGGTTTTAAAGAATTAAACAAAAAAGTAAAACCAGAGATTATGGAAAGAATTGCAGTTGAAAGTATCTGTTCACCTCAGTTAATGCAGGCAATCTGTTTAAATATAGGCTTACTTCCGGATACAACAGAAAAAACTATAATCAATGAAAAAATAGTAGAGTCGGCGTGTTATCTTGCAAGTGTTAATCTTCCATATGCGGATGTTGTAAGATTTTTTAAGGCAGGTCCGCCATCACGCGGACAGAAAAGACTGGGATATATATTAAAGGATAATACAGAACGTGACATATATGACTTACTATTGAAAGCTATTGCCGATAATCCGCCTTTAATTGAAATAGGAATAACAGATTTGACAAACCGTGTCAGAAATATAATGGCGGATGCCAATAAAATAAATAACACTAAGGTAAAGTCGGCATTAAAAAACTGGATGAAAATATTAGAAACACAGGGAAGCAGTTTATATAATGTTATAGAATGGAAAGATGAGTCAGTTCATATACTGGATAATCATTTTTTGTTTTATATGAGGTGGAAAAAAGATGAATAGAGTGGAGTTAATAAGTAAGGGGCAGAAGCTGCTTGATATAAAAGATTTACAAGTATTGCAGAAAGAATATGAACAATGGATAGATGATTTAAGGCAGAGTGAAGATTTTGGAAAAACTATGGAACGTAATAGCATTTTGTTACATATTTCAAGCAATCCATATGGTGTGCCAGAAATTGAATTAAAAAAATATAAGGACAGAATAGAAAAATATATAAGATTATTACAAAACTGCAATAAAGAAAACGAAAGTAATAAACTGTTACTTCAGATTTTAAAAAATTTTGATATGTTTCTGTATGAATTTTTCAGAGGAAAGCCACACGGTAAGTCGTCTATCGATATGGACGGCTTGAAGAAGTTCCAGATAAATAATGAGTATGATTTACAGTATATTCTGTATTCATATTTAAAACCGATATATCCATTGTGCAGAATGGAAGTTCCAGAAGATACAGGTTATGAAACCGTCAGAACTGATATTTACATAAATCAGGGAACAGTGTTAGAAACTAAGTGTTCACGCCCTTCTATGAGCCAGAAGAAGCTTATAGAGGAAATAGAGGCAGATATTACACATTATGGTGCATCGAATATATTTTTTTATATTTATGATAAGGAAAAAATAATAGATAATCCAGAATTATTCAAAAAAACCTATGAGAATAAAATTTATGAAAAAAATATTTATATTGAAATATTACAGCCAAAGGAATTGATTTAATTAAATATTTTTGGAAATATTAAAAATGGTATATAAACCGGAAAGAGATAGCACGTCCTGTTTTGGGGTAAACCAGCAGAGGGCGTGTTATTTTTTTGTGTTGGATTATGTTGATATAAAAAAATTTTTTTGTGACAAATTGTAATGAAAGTAATAAAATCTTGAAGAAACGGACAAAATAGCTTCAATAATCTTGAAGAAACGAACTAAAACGACTAAATTGACTTTGAAGAAACGTATAAAAACGCCTGAATTAATCTTGAAGAAATGGATAAAATAAGAGATAATAATCTTGAAGAAAATGACATTTACTATAGAAATACACATTAATAAGGGAATAAATAAGGGAATACGCATCATTTTTAGATTAGTATTAAACAGTAACAATTGTTTAGTTCTGAAAGGGGAAAGTTATGAATTTTAAAAGAAAAGTATATAGCAGATTGTTAGAATGGAAAGAGAAGTATTCAGATAAATATGCGGTTTTGTTAGAGGGGGCAAGGCGAGTTGGTAAGTCTACAATCGCACAGAGCTTTGGAGAAAATGAATATGACTCATATATTCTTATTGATTTTTCCCAAACAACAACTAATATATTGGAGTGTTTCGATGATATAGCAAACCTGAATATATTTTTTTTAAGATTGCAGGCGGAAACAGGCATAACATTATATGAGCATAAATCACTTATTATATTTGATGAGGTTCAGCTTTTTCCAAAGGCAAGACAGGCAATAAAACATCTTGTAGCTGACGGAAGATACAGTTATCTGGAAACTGGTTCACTAATTTCTATAAAGAAGAATGTTAAGGATATTTTAATTCCCTCAGAAGAAATGAAAATACCGGTTTATCCAATGGATTATCAGGAATTTTGTGATGCGACAGGTGGAAGTTATGAACTTCTTAAGCAGATATATGATACAGGCAAGGCTATTGGGCAGGCAACTAACCGTAAATTAATGAGAGATTTAAGAATATATATGGCTGTAGGTGGTATGCCACAGGCAGTTGAAGCTTATATAGAAGGTAAAAATTTTTCTGAGATTGATATGGTCAAAAGACAGATTATATCATTGTATGAAGAAGATTTTAAAAAGATTGACGGGTCTGGAAGGATATCTGCATTATATCATTCAATTCCCGCACAGCTTGCAAAAAATTTCAAAAAATATAGGATTACTACTGCAATAGGACAAAAGAATAATTCAAAGTCAGAGGAATTATTATACGAGCTGATTGATTCAAAGACGGTTTTACCTTGTTATAATTCAACCAATCCAAGGGTAAGCCTGACAGATACAAAAGATTTTGACAGTTATAAATTGTATCTTTCGGATACAGGATTATTTATTACATTAATGTTTATTGACCGCCCAGTCACAGAAAATGATGTGTATGCAAAATTACTTTCTGATAAACTGCCGGCTAATCTTGGTTATCTGTATGAAAATCTTATTGCACAGATGATTACAGCAGCAGGAAGGGAACTTTATTATCACACTTGGGAAAAAGACAAAAGTACACATTATTATGAAGTTGACTTTCTTATTTCTGAGGGAAGTAAAGTAAATGCTTTTGAAATTAAGTCATCAGGGGCAGGAAAGCACGAATCTATAAAACAATTTTATAAGAAATTTTCAAAGAATGTAAATAAAATATATTTAATATCGCAAAAGGACGTTGGAAAAGAAGAAAATCTAATGTTAAAACCATTTTATTTAATGCCATTTCTCATAAAGTAAAGGAGTAAAAATAATGCCGAATATACTAATCGTAGAGGATGATATAAATATTAATAATCTGCTTTGTGAGGTGCTTACCAAGTCAGGATATGAGTGTGAGCAGGCATTTTCAGGAACAGAGGCGAAGCTGCTTCTGAATATGAAGGAAAATGCTTACACACTTGTGCTGCTTGACTTAATGCTGCCGGGTGCAAGCGGTGAGGATGTTTTAAAGGAGATAAGGAAAAAGGGAAAGCTTCCAGTGATTGTGCTGACTGCAAAGGATAGTATAGATGATAAAATCGGAGTGCTGACAGATGGAGCAGATGATTATATAACAAAGCCATTTGAGATTAGAGAGGTACTGGCACGTATTCAGGTGCAGCTTCGTCATATAGAGGCAGAAACAAAAAGTGAGGCAGAAACAAAAAGTGAAGCGGAGGCAGAAACAGAAGTAAAAACAAAGGCTGGTATACAAAAAGGACAAGGCAGTGGAAGACTTGAGTTCAGGGATATGGTGCTTACACGCTCTACCTTTGAGGTAAGTATCGGTGGCAGGGTGCTTCCTAAGATTACAAAA